>Ga0065721_10005081_pt1 | contig 46434 bp, 38 predicted proteins | sample Mesricmetagenome_FD_59108 | JGI IMG/M metagenome (GOLD analysis project Ga0065721, IMG submission 59108) | Mesophilic microbial community from rice straw/compost enrichment Sample: eDNA_1 v2 (version 2) | ecosystem: Engineered > Solid waste > Grass > Composting > Bioreactor | place: USA: Davis...
CCCATCCCGCCAATACGAAGCTAGGCCAGCGCTCCCTCAATCTGTATAATCCGTCCCCTTATCAGAATTCATTCCAGTTATCAAACGACATCAGGGTTACGCAGATCCATGGATAAAACCTATCAGCCCCACACCATCGAGAAACAGTGGTATCAAACCTGGGAGGAGAAGGGTTATTTCAAGCCCGTCGGCGAAGGTGATCCCTACTGCATCATGATTCCACCGCCGAATGTGACCGGCAGTCTGCACATGGGTCACGGATTTAACAATGCTGTGATGGATGCCCTGATCCGTTACCGCCGGATGAAAGGTGACGACACCCTCTGGCAGGTTGGAACAGACCACGCGGGCATCGCCACTCAAATGGTCGTGGAGCGCCAGTTGGCTGCTCAGGGCGTGAACCGCCATGATCTCGGACGCGAAGCCTTTCTCGGCAAAATCTGGGAATGGAAAGAGCAATCCGGCGGCACCATTACCCGCCAGATCCGGCGCCTGGGCTCATCGGTCGACTGGAGCCGCGAGCGCTTCACCATGGATGAAGGACTGTCCCGTGCCGTGCAGGAGGCTTTCGTTCGGCTGTACGAAGATGGTTTGATCTACCGCGGCAAGCGCCTGGTGAACTGGGACCCCAAACTGCATACCGCCATCTCCGATCTGGAGGTGGAAAACCATGATGAAAAAGGCCATCTCTGGCACCTGCGCTACCCCCTCGCTGACGGAGCCACAACCGCCGACGGGAAGAACTATCTTGTTGTNGCCACCACCCGCCCGGAAACCATGCTCGGTGACAGNGCGGTTGCTGTCCATCCGGAAGATGAGCGTTACAAGTCTCTTATCGGCAAGTTTGTGGTATTGCCGCTGGTGAACCGCCTGATCCCGATCGTTGCTGACGATTATGTAGACCGTGAGTTTGGTACCGGCTGCGTCAAGATCACCCCCGCTCATGACTTCAATGACTATGAAGTAGGTAAACGTCACAACCTGCCCCTGATTAATGTCCTGGATAAAAACGCAGCCATTCTGTCGACTGCTCAGGTATTCAATGTTGACGGCAGCGTAAATACCCAGGTGGACAACGCCCTGCCTGCTCAATTTGCCACTCTGGACCGATACGAAGCGCGTAAACAAATCGTTGCCGCTTTTGAAGAAGCTGAGCTTCTGGAAAAAATTGACGACCATGCCCTGAAAGTCCCGCGTGGTGACCGGTCCGGCGTTGTTGTAGAACCCTGGCTTACCGATCAGTGGTACGTCAGTACCAAACCGCTGGCAGAGCCCGCCATTGCCGCAGTGGAAGACGGGCGCATTGAGTTCGTTCCCAAGCAGTACGAAAACATGTACTTCTCCTGGATGCGCGACATTCAGGACTGGTGCATCTCCCGGCAGCTCTGGTGGGGCCACCGCATCCCTGCCTGGTATGACGCAGAAGGCAAGGTTTACGTCGGGCGCAACGAAGCCGAAGTCCGCGCGAAGTATCAACTGAGCGCCGACCTGTCACTGCAACAGGATGAAGACGTACTCGACACCTGGTTCAGCTCCGGCCTCTGGACATTCTCTACCCTGGGCTGGCCTGAGCAGACGGATTTCCTTAAGAAGTTCCATCCTACTGATGTTCTGGTTACCGGCTTCGACATCATCTTCTTCTGGGTTGCACGGATGATCATGCTGACCATGCACCTGGTGAAAGACGAACAGGGCCAGGCACAGATTCCATTTAAAACTGTGTATGTCCATGGCCTGGTACGAGACAGCCAAGGTCAGAAAATGTCGAAGTCCAAAGGAAACGTACTTGATCCACTGGACATCATTGACGGTATCGATCTTGAAACACTGGTTAAAAAACGCACTACCGGGCTGATGCGTCCACAGGATGCCGCCAAGATTGAGAAGCAGACCCGCAAGGAGTTTCCGGACGGCATCGCCGCCTACGGCACCGATGCGCTGCGCTTCACATTCTGCTCACTCGCCTCCACCGGGCGAGACATCAAGTTCGATATGGGCCGCGTGGAAGGTAATCGCAACTTCTGCAACAAGATCTGGAACGCAACCCGTTATGTGCTGATGCAATGTGAAGGCCAGGACTGCGGACAGGATGGATCACAGGATTACGAATTATCCCTCGTGGATCGCTGGATCATCAGCAAATTGCAGTTAGCGGAAAAAGCAGTCTGTACAGCTTTAGATACCTATCGACTGGATCTCGCTGCCCAGGCCATCCATGAATTTGTCTGGGATGAATACTGCAGCTGGTACCTGGAACTCTCCAAGCCGTTGCTGTGGGACGAAAATGCCAGCCCTGCGCAGAAAAAAGGCACACGGCGCACACTGATCCGCGTCCTGGAAGCTATCCTGCGCCTGGCACATCCGTTGATGCCATTCATCACCGAAGAAATCTGGCAGAAGATAAAGCCGCTGGCAGGGGCTTCCGGCGAAACCATCATGCTGAGCCGGTATCCGCAGGCAGATGAGAGCCGAATTGATACCGCAGCCTGCTATGAGGTTGAGGCGATACAGGAACTCATCCTGCAAGTGCGTAACATTCGGGGACAGTATAATGTTCCTCCTGGACAAGACTTGCCCATTTATATTAAAGGAGCCTCTCAGGGTTACAGAGAAGTTCTAGATAAAAACCGACCTCTACTAAAGAAAATGGCATCAATTGAGAATATTTCTTGGCTGGAGGAGGCACAAGAAGGGCCATTTTCTGCCACTGCGGTTATTCGCAGCATGACAATACTAGTGCCAATGGCAGACTTGATAGATAAGGACGAAGAAATTGCGAGACTCAAAAAGGAGCAAGGCAAGCTCCAGCAGGAAATCGACAAATTGAACGCGAAATTGAGTAACCCAGCGTTCCGGGAAAAAGCCCCCGAGGAAATCGTGGCTAATGAACAACGACGTGTTATTGAATGCACGAACTCGCTAGAAAAATTGAATGAAGAGATAACCAAGATAAGTCTTCTATAACTCGCACAATGCGAGCTTGGCGTTAGGGTCGATGTTTCGAAACCCTCAATTCAGGGATGAATTGAGGGAGCTACAGGGAAGTATTTATGCACTTTCGAAACATCGACCCTAATGACGAACGGCTTCCGAAGCACTCTTGGAAAATAAAAAAGCCCGGTTATCGCTAACCGGGCTTTTTAATATGGCGGAGAGGGAGGGATTCGAACCCTCGATACCGTTTAACGGGTATACGCCCTTAGCAGGGGCGCGCCTTCAGCCACTCGGCCACCTCTCCGTAATAATACAAACTGATCATTGATCAATCTGTAAGCTGTTGATTGACTTCAGTAAACTCTAGTGAGCTGTCGTCTCAACAGGTGCGGCATAATACCATATTTCAAAAAAAATCAAAGGCTCGATAGCAACTTTATGCCATAAAAACAGGCTTATTCGTTTCAGCCTTATAAGATATGAATAATAGATAACGAGAAACAATTGGGAGCGGATTGCGCGGTGGGCGCTAGCTAATCCCACCGCGCATACAAGCAAACTAAATCAGCAACCGCTTATTTCATCAGCAATGATTAGTTGGGCTGCTCATCCTGATTTTGCTTTTCGCGTTGGATACGCTGGTAAATTTCTTCACGGTGTACTGCGATATCTTTTGGCGCATTCACACCAATACGAACCTGGTTACCTTTAACACCCAGTACAGTTACAGTTACTTCATCACCAACCATCAAGGTTTCGCCAATACGGCGGGTCAAAATCAACATCATTAATCTCCTTCACTCATCCTGTAAGAGCACGGCTGAGACTCCAATGCCTTCGCCGTCTCTCGACTAACCCCAGTCGCCACCAGAACTGCTTAGCTCTGGACTAAGTATCGTCTACTTTTAGCGAAAAGGAAGAAACCCCAATAACTTTCTGTTTGTCACCAAACAGGCCTTGCAATACCGCAGAGTATTTCTATTGTTGCCAGCAGAGCAGCAGTTACCCCCGCACTCTGCTCTCTGACGGCTCGGCATCCAGGCCAAATGCGGTGTGCAAACTACGCACAGCCAGTTCCAAATAACGCTCATCAATAATCACAGAAATCTTGATTTCAGAGGTTGTGATCATTTGAATATTAATGCCATCCTGCGCCAAAGCAGTGAACATACGCGACGCAACACCCGCATGGGAGCGCATACCAACACCCACTATTGACACCTTGGCAACCTGATCATTGCTGCGCACTTCCCTTATACCGAGCTCTTTGACCACATCCTGTAACACCGCTACCGCTTTGTTCATGTCATTTTTATGGACAGTGAACGTCAGGTCAGTGGTGTTGTCCGCCGCAACGTTTTGCACAATTACGTCTACTTCAATATTGGCTGCACCAATGGGAGCCAGAATCCGGGCAGCCACGCCGGGCGTATCGGGTACGCCGGCAACAGTCACTTTTGCTTCATCGCGGTTGAATGCAATACCAGAGACAATCGGTTGTTCCATTGTAGAGTGTTCCTCGTCGAGGGTAATCAGGGTACCTGGGCCTTCTTTAAAGCTGGACAGCACGCGCAAGGGGACATTGTATTTACCGGCAAATTCCACTGAACGAATCTGCAGCACCTTGGAGCCGAGGCTGGCCATCTCCAACATTTCTTCAAACGTAATCTTTTCCAGTCGGCGCGCACGTTCAACTACGCGCGGATCAGTAGTATAGACGCCGTCCACGTCGGTATAGATCTGGCACTCATCTGCCTTAAGCGCGGCCGCGAGCGCAACACCCGTGGTATCGGAGCCTCCCCGGCCCAGGGTGGTGATATTGCCGTGCTCGTCTACCCCTTGGAATCCAGCCACAACGACGACGCGACCTGCTTCCAGATCGGCTCTCATGTTAGCTTCATCAATTGCCTGGATACGGGCTTTAGTATGAGCACTGTCAGTCAGGATACGAACCTGGCCACCAGTATAGGATCTTGCGTCAACGCCGCGCTTTTTCAACGCCATGCTCAGGAGCGCAATAGTGACCTGCTCTCCTGTCGACACAAGCACATCCAGTTCACGGGGATCCGGTGTGGATTGAATCTGCTGGGCCAACGCGATCAAACGGTTGGTTTCGCCACTCATCGCTGACAAGACAACGACCATATCATGGCCTTGAGCACGGAAAGCTGCCACTCGATCAGCAACAGCTTCGATGCGTTCGATGGACCCTACGGAGGTACCACCATACTTCTGAACAAATAAGCTCATTCCCAGCCTATCCCTCATCTAATGGACAATACAGAATTACAATAAACGCGCCGCAAACGGCGGGCAATTAAACACCAAATTGTGTTAAAAGTTAATCAATCCCGATTAAAAAGCCGAAAATAAGCGCTATTTTCACCTTTCCTTACAAATCATTAGGGTTTTAGCTGTTGTTCCACCCATGAAGAAACAGATGCCAAAGCCCCCTCAAGAGCCGCTGCATTGTTTCCGCCTCCCTGAGCCATATCAGGTCTGCCACCACCTTTACCACCCACCTGCTCTGCGACGTAACGCATCAGGTCACCTGCTTTGACTTGAGCAGTAATATTCTGGGTGACACCGGCAACAAGAGTTACTTTATCGCCGTCTTCTATGGTAGCCAGCACGACCACCGCAGTACCCAGTTTATTCTTAAACTGGTCAACACTGTCGCGCAGTGATTTGCTGTCGGCACCTTCTAGGTTTAGGGCTAAAACTTTAACGCCTTCAATATCTTTGGCCTGGCTGAGTACATCGCCACCGCCAGATGTAGCCAGGCGCGTCTTCAACTGTACCAGGTCTTTCTCCAGCTTGCGGTTCTGGTTGACCAGCTGCTCAATTTTTTCAATGAGGTTGTCGCGATTGGTTTTGAGTGCGCGGGTTGCATCATCCGCCAGCTGTTCAAGACTGTCGAACAACTGCAGAGCCTTGGCTCCGGTTACCGCCTCAATGCGTCGAACGCCAGCGGCCACACCGGATTCCGATGTGATACGCATCAGGCCGATATCGCCAGTACGACTGACATGCGTGCCCCCGCAAAGCTCCACGGAGAAACCGTCACCCATAGTCAATACGCGCACCCGATCACCATATTTTTCGCCAAATAACGCCATAGCGCCTTTGGCCTTGGCTTCTTCCATGTCGCAGTGGTCTGTGGTTACCGCACTGTTCGCACGAATCTGGTCATTAACCAGATCTTCAATCGCCTTTAACTGTTCGGGTTTGATAGCTTCGAAATGGGAAAAGTCAAAACGAAGACGCTCGGAATCCACCAGTGATCCCTTCTGCGTTACATGCTCTCCCAGGATCTTACGCAGGGCAGCGTGCAGCAGATGCGTAGCCGAATGGTTAAGGGCGGTGGCCTGACGAACACCAGAGTCTACTTTGGCAGAGACTTTATCGCCGACTGAGACAGAACCCTGCAGGATGTGCACGACATGCAGGTGGCTGTCACCCTGCTTTTGACAATCGCGTACTTCAATGCGACAGGTTCCATTCTCGATATAACCCGAGTCACCTACCTGACCACCGGATTCTCCGTAGAAAGGCGTACGATTCAGAACCAGGACGCCGTCATCTCCCTCGCTGAGATGATTAACTGATGCACCGCCTTTTAACAAAGCGAGTACCTCACCCTCTTCCGCCAGAGAGCTGTAGCCCAGGAATTCTGTTGCAGGGACATCCAGCCCGGCAGCGGTGTAATCCACCTTGAAGGTACCGGCAGCACGCGCACGCGCACGCTGTTCTTCCATCGCCTTCTCATAGCCCGGCAGATCAATCGTAAAGCCGCGTTCACGCGCAATGTCGTTAGTCAAATCCAGCGGAAAGCCGTAGGTGTCGTAAAGCGTAAAGACAACTTCACCGGAGATTTCGGAGCCGCTCAGTTTCGCCAAGGCGTCTTCGAGAACGGCCATTCCTTTATCCAGTGTCTTTTCAAACTGCTCTTCTTCCTGAAGCAGAATCCGCTCGATATGCGCCTGATTTTTTCTCAGCTCCGGGTAAGCATCACCCATGACTTCAGCCAGTGCACTCACAAGCTTGTGGAAGAACGGCTGCTTTTGTCCGAGCTGGTGACCGTGGCGGATCGCGCGGCGGATGATTCTGCGCAGTACATAACCCCGGCCCTCATTGGAAGGCAGGACACCGTCACTCACCAGGAAAGAGCAGGAGCGGATGTGGTCTGCAATAACCCGCAGAGATTTATTCTCCATATCGCTGGTGCCAGTGGCCTGGGCTGCAGCGTTCAGGAGGTGTTTGAACAGATCGATGTCGTAGTTGTTGTGGACGTGCTGCATCACTGCAGCAATACGCTCCAGCCCCATCCCGGTATCAACAGATGGCTTTGGCAAGGGTATCAGGGAGCCATCGGTCTGGCGTTCGTACTGCATGAAAACCACGTTCCAGATCTCGATATAGCGATCCAGATGATCGTTTTCGCTGCCTGGAGGGCCTCCGGGGATGTCTTCCCCGTGGTCATAGAAAATCTCGGTGCATGGACCGCAGGGACCGGTATCACCCATCTGCCAGAAATTATCTGCATCAAGCCGTGAAATCCGGTCATGACTCACGCCAACCTCCTTCACCCAGATATCCGCTGCTTCATCATCAGAAATATGGGCTGTTACCCAGAGGCGTTCTTTGGGAAGCTTCAGGACTTCTGTCAGGAACTCCCAGGCGTATTTAATAGCATCGCGCTTGAAATAGTCCCCAAAGCTGAAATTACCCAGCATTTCAAAGAAGGTATGGTGGCGGGCGGTATAACCCACATTTTCCAGGTCATTATGTTTACCACCAGCCCGTACACAGCGCTGAGCACTGGCTGCGCGAGTGTAGTTACGCTTGTCACCACCGAGAAAGACATCTTTAAACTGCACCATCCCCGCATTGGTGAACAGCAATGTAGGGTCATTACCGGGAATCAGAGAGCTGCTGGGTACAATGGTATGTCCCTTACTCTCAAAAAATTTCAGGTAAGCGTCACGAATTTCTGCGCTCTTCATAGATCGTTCATCAACTCTGCAAGCAATGGAATAGATAAAATCAGTCAGCAATCAATTTTTACGTTGAGCTTTTTCTTCGGTCGTCAGTTGACGAGCCTCACTTTCAAGCATGACGGGAATACCGTCACGGATAGGATAAGCCAGGCCACTCGCCCAGCAGACCAGTTCCTGTTTTTCCGGGTGATATTCCAGCTCGGCTTTGCTGACCGGGCATACCAAAATGCTAAGAAGTTTTTTATCGATCATGGCGCTGACTCTTCTTGATCCACAAACCGCTGCGCACGGGCAGCGGTCAAGAGGTTTAAAAGGCAGGTATCTTACACTGTCGGGCAGGAGGCTGTCTCTAGCCTTAGGCTATGGCTTCCATAGGCTGCGATGCCCACAGGGCGAGTCATTTTCCGGCGGCAGCCGGTTTCTGCGCGGGCATGGGACCAACCAGCAGCGATGGGTCCACGCGTTCATCGAACCAGTTCATCCGCCAGTCCAGATGGGGACCGGTGGCACGGCCGCTGGCACCCACTTGTGCAATAACCTGCCCCTGCTCAATGCGATCCCCTTCCGCCACGAGGATTTTATGGAGGTGGATAAATGTGGAGGACAAGCCGTGTCCGTGATCTACGATCAAGGTTCCCCCTGAGAAGAACATGTCCGGATGCACCAGCGTGACCACCCCTCCTGCAGGCGCCTTTACCGGCGTGCCCGTTGGGGCTGCAATGTCTATCCCGTAATGGGGAGAGTTGGGTTCGCCGTTGTAAAACCGCTGGCTGCCATACACACCAGTGATACGCCCCACCAATGGCCATTCGAATTTCTGTGAGAAATCACGCAAAGGTAAATCGACTTTGCGGGCATCTGCTGCCATCTTNGCCTCACGGCGACTGCGCTCAATCTGTTCCGGAGANGGTGTAACGGTTCGCTGGGGAACACCTGTCACATGCTGAATATTGTATTCACGCCGAGCAACCTCATAGGCATGTTCCTTCCGATTGCCGTCAGCATCAACAGTTACCACCACTGCCTGGGACTTGGCGTCCCGCCCTAGACCAATAACAAACCGGCCATCATCGGCAACGCGCACTGCGCGCCCCATGAACTCAACCTGAGTTCCCTCCGGGACCTGCCCCAGCAACACAGCCCCCTGTTGCCATTTACCCTGAAATTCCAGAGCCAATACTGTAGAGCTTAAAAATGCTCCCATGCATAACATGAATATCTGTTTGAACACGTGAACTCCAGGCAACCCTATTGTTACAGACGGAATAAATATAAAAAAACGGCAGACAAGCTGCCGTTTTTTGACTACGGATGAATCAGAAGATTCGGCTATTGGATCTTATCGCCAACCCGCAGAACTTTCATCGTGTTGGTTCCACCCAGCAGATTAGTGTCTCCGCTTGAAAGGATAACCAGATCACCATCTACCAGAACACCAGTGTCCTTCAGATGACTCACAGCCCGTGAGAAATCCGCAGCGTCTGGAGTGCCNGCAGTGTCGAAAGGCACTGGATAGACGCCACGATACAAGGCTACACGGCGCTGGGTGTGNATATGACGAGAAAAGGCGAAGATAGGCATCTGAGAGCCCACGCGGGACATCAGCCGCGGCGTACTGCCTGACTCAGTAAATGCAATAATCGCTTTCACTTTATCCAGGTGGTTGGCCGTATACATTGCTGCAAGCGCGATGGATTCATCGATGGATGTAAACTCCTCATCCATCCGATACTTGCTGAAGCTGGCCATGGGATGCTTTTCTGCACCAATGATGATCCGCACCATCGCCTCAACCGTTTCCACCGGGAAGTTACCGGCAGCTGTTTCTGCAGACAACATAACGGCATCAGTACCGTCCAGCACAGCGTTAGCTACGTCGAATACTTCCGCGCGGGTAGGCAGCGGACTGTTGATCATCGACTCCATCATCTGGGTGGCTGTAATTACCACCTTATTGAGCGCACGTGAACGCTCGATGATGCGTTTCTGAACACCGATAAGTGCTGCATCGCCAATCTCTACGCCCAGATCGCCACGCGCCACCATAACGGCATCGCTTGCCCGGATGATATCGTCCAGGACGGCGTCATCGGCCACAGCTTCTGCGCGTTCAACCTTGGCTACCAGACCGGCTTTACCACCAGCAGCTTCCATCAACGAACGGGCATAGTTCATATCGTCGGCGCTGCGGGGGAAGGACACGGCGAGATAATCCACATCAATCTCAGCAGCGGTCTTGATATCCGCAAGGTCTTTCTCGGTCAGTGCTGGCGCAGTCAATCCACCGCCCTGACGGTTGATTCCCTTGTTGTTGGACAAAGGACCGCCCACCAGCGTGGTGCAGTAAATCTTGGTGCCTTCAATGCGATCCACGCCCAGCACAACCCGGCCATCGTCCAGCAGCAGCTTATCGCCAGAACGGCAATCGTTGGGCAGCTCTTTATAGTCGATGCCTACCTGATGCTGATCACCGGCATCGCGAGGCAAGGCCGCGTCAAGGATGAACTTGTCGCCCACTTTCAGCTGGATTTTGCCTTCGGCAAACCGAGCGATGCGAATCTTGGGACCCTGCAGGTCACCCAGTACAGCCACATACAATTTATGCTTGGCTGCAATCTCACGCACCATCTCGGCGCGACGGCGATGGTCGTCCGGCGAACCGTGAGAAAAGTTCAGGCGAACCACGTTAACACCCGCCAGGATTAACTGTTCCAATACTTCAGCTGATTCTGAAGCCGGCCCCAAAGTACTGACAATTTTTGTACGTCTTAACATAACGCTCTCTCAGACTTATTTAGCTTGCATCAGAGCAAGAGTGTTATCCAGCATGCGATTGGAGAAGCCCCACTCGTTGTCATACCAGGCCAATACTTTTACCCACTTACCATATACCTTGGTTTGCAGAGCATCGTAGTTGGATGAATGCGGGTTGTGGTTGTAATCCACAGATACCAGCGGCTCATCAACATAGGCAAGCACGCCAGGCATTTCAGTCGTTGCAGCTGCCTGCATAGCGGCATTGATCGCTTCAACGCTCACGTCTTTTTCAACCAGCACGTTCAGGTCCACCAGCGATACGTTGATGGTCGGTACACGCACAGAAATACCATCCAGTTTGCCTTTTAACTCCGGCAGCACCAGACCTACTGCTTTTGCAGCACCGGTGGTTGTCGGGATCATGGATTGAGTAGCAGAGCGAGCACGGTAGATGTCTTTGTGGAATACGTCAGACAGAACCTGGTCGTTGGTGTAAGAGTGGATTGTAGTCATGGAGCCTTGAACGATACCGAAATTGTCGTTCAGTACTTTGGCGATAGGTGCCAGACAGTTGGTGGTGCAGGAAGCGTTAGAGATTACAGTATCGGTTGCTTTCAGCACATTGTTGTTCACACCGAACACAACGGTTGCATCTACATCGGTACCTGGAGCAGAAATAATGACCTTCTTGGCGCCCGCTGCCAGATGCTGACCAGCCTTTTCTTTGCTGGTGAAGATGCCGGTACATTCATAGACCACATCAACCTTCAGCTCGGCCCATGGCAGTTTGGCTGGATCGCGCTCGGAGGTAATGCGAATCGCATCACCGTTCACAATCATCTTGTCGCCGTCTACTACTACGCTGCCGTTAAATGCGCCGTGAACAGAATCATATTTGGTCAGGTGGGCATTCAGATTTGCGTCACCCAGATCGTTAATACCGACAATTTGAATTTGCTCGCGCTTGCCGGATTCGTACAGTGCACGCAGTACGTTACGGCCAATACGGCCATATCCATTAATAGCTACTCTGATAGTCATTACAGGTTCTCCAGTTAATTTATCGACGCCACAGGTGTGGGTTCAATGCAAATAATGAAAAGATAGAGCGCGTATCAAGTCCTCAATACGCGCAGGCAATCTGGATCCTAACGAGCCAGGCTGGCTGCTTCACGAGCCAGACGTTCAATCTCGTCCCAGCGCCCAGCTTTCATCAACTCCTTGGGAGCCATCCAGGTACCACCTACACAGGCCACGTTCGGCAGTGCCAGGTAAGTTGGTGCCTTGGCTAAATCAATACCACCTGTGGGGCAAAAGGTGATCTGCGGTAAGGGACCGCCAATGGATTTCAGCATCGGCACTCCACCTGCGGCTTCGGCAGGGAAGAATTTTTGATGCGTAAAACCTTCAACCAGCAGATGCATGGCTTCAGTCGGTGTCGCCACGCCAGGCAGCAAGGGTACGGAGGATGCTTTTGCTGCTTCAATCAGGGCCGGGGTTGTACCTGGGCTTACCAGAAAGGTTGAACCAGCTTTAACAGCCTTCTCCAAATCCTGAGGAGTGATGATGGTTCCCGCACCGATCACTGCATCCGCAGGCAGATTTTCAACCATGGCGGTGATGGCATCGAGCGCGCATGGGGTGCGAAGGGTAATTTCGAGAACCTTCAAGCCGCCGTTGTACAGCGCTTGAGCCAAGGGCACGGCATCTTCGATGCGCTCTACAACCATAACGGGTATGACGGGGGCGACTTTGAGAATTTCGTTAACTGGTAAACCCACTGTTTATCCCTCACTGAACCTGATGTTAAAAATTTGATGTCTTTTGATGATTTACGGCGCCCAATATATGGTCAGCGGCACCTGTTGCTGTTGCAGAACAGCTCGAACGGGCATTTCGCTCACATCCGTACCCGCCTGTGCCTGCCGCAGCACATTCAGTTTCTCCTCACCGGTGATTAACAGCAGCAGGGAGCGAGACCGCAGCAACCCGGACATGGTGAGCGTCATACGCTCGACCGCAGTTCCTGTCACCTCGCTCTGATGCGCGGTAATCGCGGCACAGAGGTTTTCATTGTTTAAATCCAGCGCCTCAGCAAGCCCGTGGGCATGTGGGAAAAATGACGCTGTGTGGCCGTCAGATCCCATTCCGAGGATAGTGACATCGAACGGTTGAGCCAGCTGCTGATAGGCAGCCTCGCAATCGTTCACGCCTTCCTGAGGAGTAGCCGCTGTGTTTTTCATACCAACCAGGTTGGCTCTGGCCGCATTGTTCTGCATCAATGTACGAACAATAAATGCTTCGTTGCTTTTCTCGTGATCGATGTCAACCCAGCGCTCATCGACTAACGCAACGTACACGGACTCCCAATTTAGCTCTGCAGAACTGAGTGCTTTGTACAATGGCTCTGGCGAACTGCCACCAGAAACCATAAAAGTTGCTTCACCGCGCTCATCAATGGCCTCGCGCATGGCGGTGAGACATTCTTCCTGCAACGCCGCGATCATTTCGTCGCGGCTGTTAAATAACTTTTCCACAAACATTAGACTTCCTCACTGGCAAACACATCGTCCATATTGAACCATTCACGCCCGTCAGCATGGATCATCTCGTCCGCAGCACGAGGACCCCAGCCGCCAGCCTTATAGAAGTGCGGATTGTTTTCAGGACGCTGCCAGGCCTCAATGATTGGATCGATCCAGGCCCAGGCGGCGGCCACTTCAGCACGATGGATAAACAGACTTGGATCGTTAGCAGCAGCATCAAGCATCAAACGCTTGTAGGCATCGCTGTAGAAATCCTTATAGGTGTCCGCAAAGTTGAAGTTCAGAACAACGGGACGAAGCTCGGTTTCATGCTTCTCCAGGTTTTTGGAGGTCATGATAATTTTGATGCTCTCTTCCGGCTGCAGGCGAATAACCAGACGGTTCGGCACTGTACGGCCAGCAGATTCTGGATACACCCGATGTGCCACATCTTTGTACTGAATGACGATCTCGGCAAAACGTTGTTTCATGCGCTTACCGGTACGGAGATAGAAAGGAACGTTTGCCCACCGGGAATTATCGATGTGCGCACGAATAGCGACGAAAGTTTCAATGGAGCTGGAGCTGCCAAGTTCTTCCTGATAGCTGGGCACTGCTTTACCGTTGATCTCACCCGCTGCATATTGTCCGCGCACCGTATTGAAGCGCACAGCATTGCCAGTCAGGGGCCGCAGGCTTTCAAGAACTTTCAGTTTTTCGGCACGGATACGCTCTGCAGTCATCTTGTTGGGTGACTCCATCGCCACCAGACAGAGCAACTGAAGAATGTGGTTCTGCACCATGTCGCGCAGAGCACCAGCATCGTTATAGAAGCTGGCACGACCTTCCAGGCCGACAGTTTCCGAGATAGTGATCTGGACGTTGTCGATGGTCTTGGCATCCCAGAGGTGCTCAAACATGCCGTTGGCAAAACGCAGGGCCAGGAGGTTCTGNACAGTTTCTTTGCCGAGGTAGTGGTCGATGCGGAAGATGCAGTTTTCATCAAAGTATTCAGCGATCTGGCTGTTGATTTCTTCTGCGCTGACCGCGTCATAGCCAAGCGGCTTCTCTACCACCACGCGAGCGGTTTTGGTGATCAGNTCCATCTCTGACAGATGTTTACAGCAGACGCTGAACACGGAAGGCGGNGTAGAAAGATAGAACACGCGCTGCTTGTTACCGCTGTTCAGCAGCTTGGCAAGATCCTCCCAATGCTCATCCTTTTTCGCAATATCAACAAAGATGGGGTGAATGCACTGAGCAAATTTATCCCAATCAGCAGCAACAAACTCGCCATCGCGCAGGTGTTCCTGCGCTGCAGCGCGGACTTTGTCTTTGTATTCTGTAACAACCTGGGTGTTGCGGCAGGTAGGGATAATGCGGGTACCTTCGGGTAATTCACCATTGCGATGGGCGCGGTAAAGGCCTGGAACCAGTTTGCGCAGGGCCAGATCGCCAGCGCCGCCAAAGATGACAAAATCAAATGCTTCGAGCATGGGGGTTAATCCTGTGTTCGACTTCTAGATCGGTTGATGGTGGTATTGCCGCAGCCATTCGCTGTATTAACAGCGCACCCAGAGCTGCGGCAATCAGTGGCTACCAGTTAAATACCGTAGCACCCTCTTCGGCCAATCCTACCGTTGCACGGAATGGAGCAAACAGCTCGCGACCCATGCCGTAGTGATTAGCGGACAAATCCACTTGTGCGTGTTGCCGGGTCTGCAACTCTTCTTCACTCACCAACAATTCCAGTTTGCCGGTTTCTGCATCCAGTTCGATCATGTCGCCGTCCTGAATCAAGCCGATGGGACCATTATCCAGAGCTTCAGGAGTCAAGTGGATTGCGGCGGGAATCTTACCAGACGCGCCAGACATCCTGCCATCGGTAACCAACGCGACACGGAAGCCACGATCCTGCAGAACCCCCAGTGCCGGGGTCAGTTTGTGCAGTTCTGGCATGCCGCACGCTTTGGGACCCTGAAAGCGGACCACCGCGACAAAATCTTTATCCAACTCACCGCGTTTGAACGCAGCCTGCATATCTTCCTGAGTGTGGAAGACCACCGCAGGGGCTTTGACTATGCGATATTCCGGCTTCACGGCGGACACTTTGATGACGCAGCGACCGAGGTTACCTTTCAACAGTCTCATGCCACCTTCGGGGCTGAAAGGCTTGTGGGCTGGACGGAGTACCGCGTCATCCAGGCTTTCGGAGGGCGCATCACGCCAGACAATTTCGCCATTCTCCAGGAACGGCTCTTTGCAATAAGGTGCCAGACCACCCTCGCCCATCACTGTCTTCACATCGTCATGGAGCAAGCCCGCCAGGCGCAGTTCGCGGATCAGGTAGCCCATGCCGCCAACTGCCTGGAAGCGGTTGATATCAGCCAGACCGTTGGGGTAGATACGGCACATCAAGGGGGTGATATCGGAAATATCCGACAGGTCCTGCCAGTTAACATTAACGCCGGCAGCACGTGCGATCGCCATGATGTGGATAGCGTGGTTGGTTGAACCACCCGTGGCCATCAGTCCCACCATGCCATTAACAATCGCTTTCTCATCGATGATCTCCGCCAGTGGTGTGTAAGTACCGGCGCTGGTGATCCTGCCAAGTTGCTGAACGGCAGCTTTGGTGAGGGCATCGCGGAGGGGGGTATAAGGGTTAATGAAGGAGCTGCCAGGCAGGTGTAAGCCCATAATCTCCATCAGCATCTGGTTGCTGTTGGCGGTACCGTAGAAGGTACAGGTACCGGCGCCATGATAAGAGGCGCTCTCTGCGGCTAGTAATTCTTTACGTCCAACTTTGCCTTCGGCAAACAGTTGACGCACCCGCACCTTTTCCGCATTAGGCAACCCAGGCGTCATCGGGCCGCCGGGAATAAAGATCGTAGGCAACTGGCCAAACGACAGAGAACCGATCAGTAATCCCGGAACAATCTTGTCGCAGATACCCAGACACATCACACCATCGAACATGTCGTGCGAAAGAGCGATGGCTGTCGCCATGGCAATAACATCGCGGCTGAACAGCGACATGTCCATACCGTCGCGCCCTTGGGTAACTCCGTCACACATGGCGGGAACACCACCGGCAAACTGGGCCGTCATGCCGATCTCGTGAGCTGCCTGTTTGATAGGTTCGAGGTAGGTCCCGTAGGGAACATGAGCGGACAGCATTTCATTGAAGGCTGATACTACGGCGAGGTTCGGAGCGTCTCCCTCAGCCAGGGCTTGCTTGTCTTCCTGGCCACAGGCAGCAAATCCATGAGCCAGGTTGCCACACGCCAGATGTTTACGGGCGGGGCCGTTACTGCGCATCCTGGCCACTCGCTCCAGATAAGCCGTGCGGGTTGCACGACTTCTTTCAATAATTCGGTCGGTAATCTCGACGAGTCTCGGGTCGGTCATGTTGGTACCATTTCTCGATAAGGCTGCCACGGAATGCAGTGCCAGTTGATAAGGTCACTGCAAAATCACAGGTACTGTCAGTGGTTGATTTCAGGATCATCAGCGCTGACATCAGCATTCTGGCTCCATTCGACGGTGACAGTGCTTATCAGGTGAATTGATATCACTATCAACTTCCTGCGCCCTGCACATCGGTTACATGCAGTACCCTTCTCTCTTGGCGATCAACATCAGTGATCTTTTTAATGGCTGCCAAAACAGCCGCTGGGATTTCCTGTGATGCATTGTCACCGGATAATCCCAGCTTCTCTCACTCCCGACAGCCGAGCTTACTGCTGTCTCTGTTTTGCTTGTTTGTAATAGTCTATCAGATTGCGGGTCGAGGCATCGTGATGGGCGCTGACAGCCTTATCTGCTGCGAGTTCTGGCTGAATACCAGCCGCCAGAACCTTGCCCAATTCCACACCCCACTGATCAAAGGAGTAGATCTCCCAGATAATGCCCTGCACAAATATCTTGTGCTCATAGAGTGCGATCAACGCACCCAGAGTGCGGGCATCAACCTTGTTCAGCAGCAGAGTGTTGCTCGGGCGGTTGCCGCGATGCACTTTTTGAGGCACCAGCTCGGCAATGCGAGCTTCGGATAAGCCTTTGGCACTCAATTCACGCTGCACCTGCTCGGCATCGATGCCTTGCATCATGGCCTGGGATTGGGCAAAAAAGTTGGCCATCAATGCATCGTGATGCCCGGGCACATCAATATTGCTGCTGACAGAACCAATAAAGTCAGCCGGGATGATATCGGTGCCCTGGTGCAGCATCTGATAAAACGCATGCTGGCCATTGATACCAACTTCACCCCATACCAGCGGCACGCTTCCGTAAGAGATTTGTTCGCCGGCCCAGTTCACGGACTTGCCGTTACTTTCCATCTCCGCCTGCTGCATGTAAGCGGGGAAACGGTGCAGACACTGGTCGTACGGCAGCAAGGCGTGGGCAGTATAGTTGAGGAAGTTGCGATTCCAGATTCCNATCAATGCCAGCATCACTGGCGCGTTCTCAGCCAATGGTGCCTGNCTGAAATGCTGATCCATCTCATANGCNCCTTCGAGCAGCTCTTCAAACCGCTCAAAGCCTAAGGACAGAACAATAGGCAAACCGATAGCGGACCACAGAGAGAAGCGCCCTCCAACCCAGTCCCACATATCAAAAATATTTTCTTCCGCAATACCAAACTCGGTCACCAGCTTGCGGTTGGTAGAAACAGCAACAAAGTGACGCGCAATAGCACTGCGCTCTTTTGCTGCTTTAAGGAACCACTGCTCAGCAGTGCGCGCGTTGGTCATGGTTTCCAGGGTGGTGAAGGTCTTGGAAGAGATGACAAACAGCGTGGTCTCAGGATTCAGCTGCGCCAGGGTTTCGGCAATCTGCACACCGTCCACGTTGGACACATAATGCATGGCAAGGCGACCATCGCTGTAGGACTTCAACGCTTCGGTCACCATCAGCGGCCCGAGGTTTGAGCCACCAATACCAATGCTTACCACGTCGGTAATGGGTTTTCCGGTATATCCCAGCCAATTGCCGGAGCGAACTTCTTCGGCGAGTTTGCGCATGCGCTCCAGTTCGGCATTGATTGCCGGGCGAGCATCCTGACCATCAATCATGATGGGCTGAGAGGAGCGATCGCGCAGAGCCACGTGCATAACCGCCCGATCTTCGGTGCGATTGATATGCTCCCCGGCAAACATCTTGTCCCGCCAGGACTCGACATCAGTCTCTTTAGCCAGTGCCAACAGCGCTGCTTTGGTTTCGTCGGTGATAAGGTTCTTTGAGTAGTCGAACAGCAGGTGCGGGAGTTCGATGGAGAATTTGGTAAAGCGGGAATCGTCTTCTTTGAACAATTCTTTAATGTGGCGCTTTTTCATCTGTTGCGCATGGGCAACAAGCGCTTGCCAGGACGGTAAATCAGTGCGGCTAGCCATGGAGCACTCCGTAAGTACAAGTCTGCATTGGGTTGATTCCTGTCGTAGTCAGGCTACCAATGGGTAGGTCTGCGCCCCCTTCGTGGTATTGACAACAAATAGCGTGACGCAACCCGCCTGCCTTCCTGACCGGCTTACCTGTTGGACCAGGCGCGGCAAAGAAAGGCCCTTAACAGGCAAGGCTGACATAAAATTCGACGGTGCAAAAAGCCCGCTATCATAGGCAGATGCCCCCTAAGTGTCAATTCGCTCTCAAGTCGACCAAGGTTGTCAGCGGTGGTTCCCGACAGCATTTTCTGCGGCACCCGCCTTCGCGCGTATAAATCCTTTCCTTCGCGAATCCCGCTGATTATCCTGTGCCCACAATCGCGTGACGGAGCCCTTACCCCGTGAATAAAAATTCATCGCAGGAACCTGGCATTATCGAAGGATTTTTCGGACGCAGCTGGTCCTGGAGCGACCGTCAGGATTACGCCGCTTTTCTAGCCAACACCGGCTATCGTTTTTATATTTATGCCCCGAAAGATGACACTTTTCTGCGCAGACGCTGGCAGGAAAGCTGGCCCGCTACGACCGTGGCGGAACTGCACCGACTGCGGGACATTTATCAGCAGCATGGGGTTGCGTTTGGTGTGGGCCTGAGCCCTTATGAGCTGTATCGCGAACCTTCTGGTGAGCGCATCTCGAAACTGCAGAAAAAAATCGCACAGCTGAACGAGCTGCAGCCTGACATACTGTGCCTGCTGTTCGATGACATGCGTGGCGACCTGCCCAGCCTGGCCGAGATCCAATGTGAACTGGTTCAATGTGCTGCAGAAAACACCACCGCCAGGAAGATTATCTTCTGCCCGACTTACTACAGTTTTGACCCCATCCTGGAAAAAGTCTTTGGCGCCCGCCCCGATAATTACTGGACAACATTGGGACGCAATATCGATTCTGCGATTGATATCTTCTGGACCGGCCCACAGGTCTGCTCTCTCTGTTACCCGCCTGAACACCTGCAGACGGTCACAGAGCTGCTTCAGCGACAACCCTTTCTCTGGGATAACTATCCCGTCAATGACGGTGCTGTGAAATCAAAGCTTCTGCAACTGCGTGCATTCGACCAGCGCCACACAGAATTGAACACAAGAGTGGCCGGCCATGCCGTCAATCCAATGAATCAGCCCTGGCTGTCCCGCATTCCCCTGATGACACTGCCGCAACTTTATCGTGAAGGCGCTCGCTACGATGCGATGCAAGCTTTTATTGATGCCTGCCACCAACTTTGTGGCTCTGCATTGGCGCAGTGCATCNTCGAAGATATTGCCTTGTTGCAGGACGCCGGATTGAGCAAACTTTCTNCTGCGAACAAACAGGAGCTTATCGAGAGATACCGGGCTTTTCCAGACAGCCCTTACGCAGCAGAAATTATCGCCTGGCTGAATGATGAATATCAGTTCGACCCAGCCTGCCTGACGGAATGATTCGACAGCAGGCTTGATCTCTGTTGCAAGACGAAAGCTACAACACCCGACCCAACCAGCGATTAATATCGTCTACCTGCGGGGCACATAGCGTGTGGGCCATCGGGTAGGTCTGATACTCAGCCGCGTACCCCTGCTTCTGCAGCAACTCAAAGGCGCGCCGCCCAAGCAGTTCCGGCACCACATTATCCTGGGTTCCATGCTGAATCAGTACCGGGATGTCCTGGTTGGCCTGATGGGTTTTTATGGTTTCATGGGTAGCAAAATAGCTGGACAGCACCAGCAGCCCTCCTAACCCCTCGGGGTGCGACAACGCGGCCTGATAAACGACAGCACCACCCTGAGAAAAGCCCGCCAGCACTATGCGATTGCCCGCCACACCACGCTCCTTTTCCCGAGCAATAAGCCGTGCGACTTCGGTTGCCGACTTTTCCAGCTGCACCACATCAACCTTGCGCTCAATGGACATCTCCAGAATGTCATACCAGGCCGGCATTACATATCCACCATTAATGGTTACCGGCATACTCGGCGCATGGGGAAATACAAAACGCGTGGAAGATTTTTTGGGGAAATTAAGCTGAGGCACCAGAGAGGCGAAGTCATGACCGTCCGCACCCAGACCGTGTAACCATATAATGGCACTGTCTGCCTGCTGGTCCGGCTCAATTTCCACACAAGACAAATAAGACATGTATAACTCCTAAATCAGTTACCAAACCAGTCGATGATGCCGCGCGATCTCGTCGCGCCATTCAGGAAAGACACCTGCGCGCTCCGCAAACGCTTTCCATTGACTGACAGCATCAATAACCTGCGCAATAATTTTTTTTGCGCGTACAGTTTTTATATTTCCCTGAGCAGCCACCGCCAGCAAGTCGTCCAGTACAAAATTATCCCGCTTCTCATTGACCCGCATTTGATGCCGGGACGTCCACTCACCGCGAGGGTTGTAGCTGTAGATCACATCATAGGCAGGCGCCAGTTGCCAGCGCCCCTGACGATCCATCAGAAAGGCAATATTTTTAGTGTGGTCATCCTGATTGCGGGCGACGACATTAAACACCATACGCCGATACTGCTGCTCCAGCGCAGCCTGCTCATTATCCATCTTCAGACGCTTGATAACCTGCAGTGCCTGTTCGTAGCTGTAGCCACCCGCAATATTGAAATCATAATGAGCAATCGCGCAAAGCGACTGCATGTGCAGCTTATCTCCGTCCGACCGACGATCAAACCGCCGCGTCATAAAGTGCGCGCGGCCGCCCTCCTCCAACAATCGACTCTCGGACATGTCAATTTCTGCGGCTCTGGCCATCAGATAATAGGCGTATTCAATCCGACCGAAGCCTTGAGGGTCATTCAGCTCCTTATCTGAATTTTCAGCAATGCCGTCAAACTTCAGCAGCCAATGCTCAAAGCCGGCTTCGGCTGCCACCTGCCCGGAGCGAACCTCGCCGGTCTGCGGATTCCAGGCAATGACCGCCTTGGCTCGAGCACCCCCAGCAGAAGTACCCACTGCGAGGATATGCCCCAGTGCAGAGCGCTGATCACTCATGTCATCCGACAACTGTTCATGCAAGCGACTCCTGGCCGACAAGACACGATTTGCCAGCGCCGCCAGCTCAGCGATTTCCAGCGGCTGACTCCCTTGCAACCGCTTAATGGCGGGGCGAAACTCCAGCGCCCCCATTCCCCGCTCCCCCATGTAACACAAGCGCTCCACCGGACTGAAGCTCGCCTTGTCCCTGCCCTGCTGCTCCAACCAGCGATCAATCAGCAGGTTGCCGAACTTGTCGGGCAGCGCATCAGCCAACATGCCCGGCAGTCCCTTAAATGAATGACGATCAAGCTCCGGAAAGCTGTAGATGGCCCGCGCTCGCGGCATCATCAGGGGCGCCAGCTCTACCGGCGCCTGCAGAAACACCGGATCGTATTCAAAGAATCCCAGCTCTCGCTCCTCGTCCCAGGCGACCGCACCAACGCGCGTCCCCCAGATAAATACGTCGGCCACATCAACCTTGGAGTGCTTTTGTTCCACCACGCCGCTCACACCTCATCTCCCCACTTCCACCCGGAAGCCGGCTCTTTTACCTCTCCGCGGTTCGAAGCTCGCCGTCTCCTCCGCTGCCCGCCAGCAACCTTCAACTGCAGCGGGCTCAAGGCAGGCGGAGGCATAAAGTTATCCAGCTGATCGAGCCGCCCCAGGGCACGTAGTATGGCAATCAAGGTCATGAGAGTAATGTTGCCCTTACCAGACTCAGCCCGTTTTACTGTGATCAAGCTCACCCCCGCCCGCTCGGCCAGCTCCGCCTGGGTGATGTTGATTTCCAGTCGGGCCGCCTTAAGGCGATCACACAATTCATCATGGATTTGCTGGTCACTTAACAAATGAAATGATTCCGTCATAAGCCAAAAAGTATCTAATATGAAACTTAAATGAGCTTTTTACCAGATATGAATCATAAATGATACATAATCGATAGCATGCTAATGAACAACAAATCATATAGGATACCTAATAATAAAAAAACCCAATAACATCTCATATATGAAATTTAATACTGATCGAGCTATATATATGCGATATAAATAAATCACCCCTTTGCCATTGAAATAACACTAAACTGGCAATAACACTTCCGAATCAGCAGTAGAAGAGAAAGGCATGACGAACAGCTACAGTAATAATCCTTATATCTCCACTCACCATGAAAGTGGCAACTACGAAACGATTGACGCCATCGTCTCCCCGGCCGGGGCACTGAACATACTTTCCAAGATAGAGGTTTCCAAGCTGCTCGACGCCAGCCAGAGCGGGTTGTACAACCTGTTTCGCAGCTGCTCGCTGGCAGTGCTTAACTGCGGCAACTATCTTGATGACGGGAAGGAGCTGCTGGAGCGCTACAGTGACTTCTCTATCAGCATCATCCAGGAAGAACGCGGTATCAAACTGGATGTGCGCGGCGCACCCGCCAGTGCCTTCGTCGATGGGAAGATGATCAAGGGTATCAGCGAGCACCTCTTTACCGTGCTGCGCGATGTGATTTATGCCAGTGATGAACTCCGCGGCAACCCCAAGTTTGATCTGAACACCAGTGAAGGTGTCACCGACGCGGTATTCCACATGCTGCGCAACGCCGCCTTGTTGCAACCGGGGCGCGACCCTAACCTGGTNGTCTGCTGGGGCGGTCACTCCATCAGCCGCGGCGAATATGANTACACCAAGGAAGTAGGCTACGCCCTGGGCCTGAGGGGAATGGATATCTGCACTGGTTGCGGTCCNGGGGCCATGAAAGGCCCCATGAAAGGTGCGACCATCGGCCATGCCAAACAGCGCATCAGTGGTGGTCGTTATATCGGGATTACCGAACCGGGAATTATCGCGGCAGAAGCGCCCAACCCCATCGTAAATCAGCTAACCATCATGCCGGACATTGAAAAACGACTGGAAGCCTTTGTGCGCATGGGCCATGGCATCATCGTGTTCCCAGGCGGCGCTGGTACCGCAGAAGAAATACTTTATATCCTGGGTATCCTGCTGCATCCGGACAACCGGGAGATCCCCTTCCCGCTGATCTTCACCGGACCAGCCAGTGCGGCAGATTATTTTGATCACATCCATCAGTTTATTGGAGACACTATCGGAGCTGAGGCGCAAAGCCGCTACAAGATCATTATCAATGACCCTGATTCCGTAGCCCGCGAAATGCTGAGCGGTGTTAAGGCTGTGCGTGAGTTCCGTAAAGAAACGGACGATGCCTACTATTTCAACTGGCAATTAAAGATCAGCCCGGACTTCCAGAAACCCTTTGCGCCTACCCATACCAATATGCGCAATCTGGAGTTGCATAAAAATCAGGAAAGCCATCTGCTCGCCGCCAACCTGCGACGTGCCTTTTCCGGGATCGTAGCCGGTAACGTAAAGGACGAAGGCATCCGCGCAATCGAAGAGCACGGGCATTTTGAACTGCATGGTGACCTGAGCATCATGCAACCTGTCGATGCCTTGCTCACCTCTTTTGCGGAACAAAGCCGGATGAAGTTACCAGGCCGCAATTACAAACCCTGTTATCGTATCGTCAAATAACAACGCCGCCGCCCGGCACCTATGTGCCGGGCGAAAATACAACAAATGTCATGACACAAGTGTATTGGTTAAATCCGGACGATCTGGAGTTCCCACCCGTCTCCCTGGCCCTTGCTGAACCCAATGGCTTGCTGGCTGTTGGTGGCGATTTATCCCCGCACCGCATCCTGGCCGCCTATCGCAACGGCATCTTCCCCTGGTTTAACCCCGGTGATCCGATTTTATGGTGGAGCCCCCAGCCCCGCACGGTAATTTACCCCGACCAGCTGCATATCTCCCGCAGCCTGCGCAAAACACTGCGTAAAAACCTTTATCATGTGACTTTTGATCATGCCTTCGAAGAGGTCATGCGACACTGTGCAGCCCCCCGAAGTTATGCCGACGGGACCTGGATCAGCGACGCCATGATTGCCGCTTACACCGAAATTCACCAGATGGGGCTCGCGCATTCTGTTGAAGTATGGCGCCAAGAACCCGAAACCGAACCTGAACTGGTAGGAGGGCTTTATGGAATTGCCCTGGGGCAGATCTTTTTTGGGGAATCCATGTTCAGTCAGGCAGATAATGCCTCGAAGGTAGGCTTCGCTCATCTGATGCACCATCTGCGAAGCTGGCAGTTCAAGCTTGTGGATTGCCAGGTTGCGAACGATCATCTGTTCAGCCTGGGGGCCACGGAAATTCCCCGGGAAGTGTTTCAGAAAATGCTGTTGAATTTTACTGACCAGCCCGCCACTGGACCTGTCGATAATAACTGGAAGGCGGTCCGCACAAGCTGGAGCACTGATTAATATCTATACATCACGGCGGAACCGGGCAGCGCGAACTTTTTGACAATTATCGCTCGGGCAACACCAAACTCCGGCCCCAATACACAGCGGTCGGAAGGGTGCTGATTCTGCACAGGTGATCGAACATCTGCCCGCCAGTGATGTCGGTATGACAACGGCGTCAGCAATGATTCAGGCAGACCTGGCGACCGGCACAGCCTTAACAAGCAGACTCAACTGGCGAGAACCCGTTGTGACGGATAAGCTATAAATCACAGGCTCAGGTATCAGGAGACAGAAGTGACCGATCTCTCGACCCTTAAACTCTTCACCACCCAGCCCCACCCCTGCAGCTACCTGGACGGTCAGGAGGCAACGACGCTGTTTGTCGACCCGGATGCCCCCGTGGATATCACCCTGTACAGCCAGCTTTCACAGCTGGGCTTCCGACGCAGTGGCAGCCATCTGTACCGCCCGCAGTGCGCACTGTGCCAGGCCTGTATCTCCTGCAGGATACCCGTTGATCACTTTTACCCGAACCGCAGCCAGCGCCGCTGCTGGCAACGCAATCAGGACCTCACCATCTCTGTGGTATCCAACATCAATACCGATGAACACTACGATCTGTATGCCGACTACATCATCCGGCGTCACAGCGATGGCGACATGTTTCCCCCTTCCCAGACTCAATATGAAGCATTTCTGACCAGTGAGTGGGGCGTTACCCAGTATCTGGAGTTTCGACTCAAGGAGAAGCTGATTGGGGTCGCCGTCTGCGACCGGCTGGATGACGGTCTCTCTGCGGTTTATACCTTCTATGACCCCGATCAGACCCGCCGCAGCCTGGGTGTATTCGCCATCCTGGCCCAGATCGACAAGGCGCGGGCCCTCGGCCTCCCTCACCTTTACCTTGGCTATTGGATTAAACAGTGCGAAAAAATGCGGTACAAAATCCAGTATCGCCCGCTGGAACTCCTGATAAACCGGCGCTGGATGCGGCTGAATTAGTGCGAAACCCGACCAAACCTTCCTTTTGTCCCGCTTTTCACTTGGCGCAACCGGGTATTTCAGGCACAATTCGCACCTATTTTTACCCCTATACGCTAGGAAACCCGAGGACACCGCCGCATGGCAAAAGAAGACAATATTGAATTCGAGGGCGAAGTAATCGATACCCTGCCTAATACAACTTTCCGGGTAAGACTGGAGAATGGCCACGTGGTTACTGCCCACATTTCAGGCAAAATGCGCAAAAACTACATTCGTATCCTGACCGGCGACAAAGTCAAAGTCGAAATGACTCCTTACGACCTCAGCAAAGGTCGGATCACTTACCGCGCCCGCTAGTCCACTCCAGACGTCTTAAACCCTGATTCCATAAACAACAAAAGCCGCATAGCGGCTTTTGTTGTTTAGTCTTTTCCATGAACTTATCAGGCGGGCTGCAGATCCTGCTTGGCCTTGATGTCCAGTACCAGCTGATCCTTGTAAGGATCGAGATCCACGACAACCACACCCCCACCGCTGGCTAGAGAACCAAACAGGATCTCTTCGGCAAGCGGCTTCTTCAGTTTTTCCTGGATCAGACGCGCCATAGGACGGGCCCCCATCTTCTCGTCATAGCCATGAACGGCCAGCCATTCACGGGCGTCTTCCGAGATCTCCAGGGTTACATGCTTGTCATCCAGCTGAGTCTGCAGTTCCATCAGGAACTTATCGACCACTGTTTTGATAACCTCAAGTGTGAGCGGCGCAAACTGGACGATGGCATCAAGACGGTTACGGAATTCCGGGGTAAACATCTTCTTGATCGCTTCCATCCCATCCGTTGTGTGGTCCTGATGAGTAAAGCCAATCGACGGCCGGCTCATAATTTCAGCGCCCGCGTTGGTTGTCATGATCAGGATCACATTACGGAAGTCCGCCTTGCGGCCATTATTGTCAGTCAGCGTTCCATGGTCCATTACCTGCAGCAACAGGTTGAAGACTTCGGGATGCGCTTTTTCAATTTCATCCAATAACAGCACGCAGTGAGGCTGCTTGGTAACCGCATCGGTCAATAAGCCGCCCTGGTCAAAACCTACATAACCCGGAGGCGCACCAATGAGGCGTGATACCGTGTGCCGCTCCATATACTCGGACATGTCGAAACGCAGCAGTTCCAGCCCCATGCACTTCGCCAGCTGGCGACAGACTTCTGTCTTACCGACACCTGTGGGACCAGCGAACAGGAAGGAGCCTATGGGTTTATCTCCTGAGCTCAATCCAGCGCGGGACAGCTTGATCGCCGTAGCCAGCGTATCAATCGCTTCATTCTGACCAAATACGGTCATCTTCAGATTTTCATCCAGCTTACGCAGCAATTCCTTATCCGAAGAAGAAACACTCTTCGGTGGAATCCGGGCAATCTTGGCTACTACATTTTCAACATCGACAACACCGATGGTTTTCTTCCGTTTGCTCGGCGGCAACAGTTGCTGATAAGCCCCTGCCTCATCAATTACATCAATCGCCTTATCCGGCAGGAAACGGTCATTGATATAACGCTCAGCCAACTCTGCAGCTGCACGCAGTGCGGGATCGGTATAGCGCAGGTTGTGGTGCTTCTCAAACCGGCTCTTAAGCCCTTTGAGAATCTGGTAAGTCTCCTCAACCGATGGCTCGTTAACATCCACTTTCTGAAAACGGCGTGACAGCGCGCGATCTTTATCAAAGATGCCGCGGTACTCCTGATAAGTGGTCGAACCCATGCAACGGATCTCACCGGAGGACAGCAAGGGCTTCAACAGGTTGGACGCGTCCATAACACCACCAGACGCCGCTCCCGCACCAATGATAGTGTGGATCTCGTCGATAAACAGGATGGAGTTTTTCTGCTTTTTAAGTTCCGTCAACAAACCTTTGAAACGTTTTTCAAAATCACCGCGATACTTGGTCCCCGCCAGCAACGCACCCATATCGAGCGAATAAACCACGCTGTTGATCAGCGGCTCGGGCACATCGCCATCCACTATGCGTTTGGCAAGGCCTTCAGCGATTGCCGTTTTACCCACACCGGACTCACCCACCAGCAGCGGGTTATTTTTCCGGCGACGGGAAAGAATCTGACACACGCGCTCCACTTCGAATTCGCGACCGACCAGCGGATCAACGCGGCCCTGCATAGCCAGCTCATTCAAGTTGGCAGCAAAGCTTTCGAGCGGGCTTTGGGAAGATGATTCACCCCCAACAGCATCTTCATCCTGCTGTTCATGGGAATGACCAGCATCGTTGCCATGTTCGGAATGACCGGCAACTTTGTGAATACCATGGGTGATGTAATTCACCACATCAATGCGGGCGATGTTCTGTTGTTTCAGGTAGTAAACCGCCTGACTTTCCTGTTCGCTGAAGATAGCTACCAGGACGTTCGCACCGGTCACTTCCTGCTTTCCGGATGACTGCACATGGAACACGGCGCGCTGCAAAACCCGCTGAAAACCAAGCGTAGGTTGAGTTTCACGTTCAGTATCGTTTTCAGGAATCAGGGGCGTCGTTGAATCGACAAACTCAATCAATTCTTTGCGCAATGTGGTGAGGTCTGCCCCACAGGCACGCAGCACACTTGCCGCGGAGTCGTTATCAATCAGCGCTAGCAACAAATGTTCAACGGTCATGAACTCGTGGCGCTTGGAGCGAGCACCTTTAAAGGCGAGATTCAAGGTTACTTCTAAATCTTTGCTTAACATCGCATTCAACCTCTGGAAGCTAGCAACTTGGACGCAGCATATAAAAAACCTGCTGCAACAGGATTACCCTTCTTCATCCTCTACTGCTTCAACCTCGCACAGCAATGGATGTTGGTGCTCCCTGGCGTACTGATTTACCTGCGCGGCTTTGGTCTCCGCTATATCACGAGTATAGACGCCACAAACAGCTTTGCCCTGGACATGTACGGTTAACATCACCCGGGTTGCTTTCTCTCGTGACATGGCGAAAAACCGTTCAAGGATTTCCACCACAAAGTCCATAGGTGTGTAGTCATCATTCAGCATCAGCACCTTGTACATGGGCGGACGCTTGAGTTTTGGCTTCGCCTCTAGGACCGCAAGATTTCCGTCGAATTCATTACTGCCGGAATCTTCGTCTTTACTTAAGGTTAGCTGAAGGTAGTCGGGATATCTCATAGTGAATCAACAGAAATTGAAAATGTGCTGGCAGATTAAGACCATTCTAACCCAATGCTATTCCGCTCACAGCACCAGGGCGACTTGATGGCGAAGGCTTGACTTTGATCCCATTGTTGGATAAAACACATGGTCGCCGCTCAAATAATCATCATTTTGAGTGGCATTATTCCAAAATGTTTAATCGACACCCAAAAAACACGCCAAGGGCTTTATAAAACTCGTTTCGTTATCCCTTTCAGCAGTAGGTAGTGAAACGGTTTTTCCTTGGAAAATAATAACGATAAGGTGCAGGGGTTATTAAAACTCTTGTGCCGGGGCAGAAGGATTTAATCATGCCTACAGGTACAGTCAAGTGGTTCAATAACGCAAAAGGTTACGGCTTCATCCTCTCTGATGAGGGCGGCGAAGATCTCTTTGCACACTATTCAGCTATTCAGATGGATGGCTATAAAACCTTAAAAGCCGGTCAGCAGGTTTCCTTTGAAATCACGAAAGGCGATAAAGGGTTGCACGCTGTCAATATCACACCGGTAGCTGTCGAAGCCAAAGCTCCCAAAGCTGCTCTTGCCTGACGACACCGAGCGTGCTGTCATCCAGAGCCGGGAACTTGCCGTCTGCAAATATTTATAACCTCCAGCTATAAAGATACGAATACTGCATTCTTGTTCTGATAGATTGGGAGATCGGGACGGATTTCAATAGGGCTGCGCTGAAATTTCTGATCAGTAAAAAATAACCCCGGCAATTGCCGGGGTTATTTTTTTAACTAACCGCTTTTTTCAGACTTAAACAAGCGCAGCCAAAGCGTCATTAAAGGTCTGACTGGGGCGCATTGCCTTGGAGGTCAGCTCGCGATCCGGGCGATAATACCCACCGATATCGACAGGCTTGCCAGCTGCGGCAATTAACTCACCCACGATCTTTTGCTCGTTATCTGCCAGGGTCTTGGCCAATTCGGCAAAACGGGCCTTCAGTTCAGCATCCTCATTCTGCTCTGCCAGGGCCTGGGCCCAATAAAGCGCGAGATAGAAGTGGCTGCCCCGGTTATCCAGCTCGCCCGGTGCACGGCCTGGCGACTTGTTGTTGTCGAGGAACTTACCGTTGGCCTGATCAAGCGTCTTAGCGAACACCTTGGCTTTTGCGTTGTTGGTGGTGTTACCAAAGTGGTCCAGAGACTCTGCGAGAGCCAGGAATTCACCCAGCGAATCCCAGCGCAGATGCCCTTCTTGAACAAATTGTTGAACGTGCTTCGGTGCGGAACCACCGGCGCCAGTTTCGAACAGGCCACCGCCATTCATCAACGGAACAATAGACAGCATCTTGGCACTGGTACCCAGCTCCATGATCGGGAACAGGTCAGTCAGGTAGTCGCGCAGAACGTTACCGGTGACAGAGATGGTATCCAGCCCCTGACGAATCCGATCCAGGGAGAACTGGGTGGCTTCGACAGGCGACATGATGTGAATTTCCAGACCGCTGGTGTCATGGTCTTTCAGGTAGGTTTTCACCTTGTCGATCAGCAGTGCATCATGAGCACGTGCTGGATCCAGCCAGAATACAGCCGGAGTGTTCGAAGCGCGGGCACGGTTGACCGCCAATTTGACCCAATCCTGAATCGGCGCATCTTTTACCTGGCACATACGCCAGATATCACCGGCTTCAACGATTTGCTCCAGAAGCACCTTGCCTGCAGCGTCCACTACACGCACGGTACCATTGGTGGGGATTTCAAAGGTCTTGTCGTGAGAGCCGTATTCTTCCGCTTTCTGAGCCATCAGACCCACATTCGGCACGCTGCCCATGGTAGACGGGTTGAATGCGCCATGCTTTTTACAGTCTTCAATGACAGTCTGGTATACGCCAGCATAACAGCGATCTGGAATAACGGCTTTTGCATCCTGCAGCTTACCTTCGGTATTCCACATTTTGCCTGAGTCGCGAATCATGGCTGGCATGGACGCATCAACGATTACATCGCTGGGAACATGCAGGTTGGTAATACCTTTATCAGAATTCACCATTGCCAGAGAGGGGCGTTCGGCGTATAGGGCTTTGATGTCAGCTTCAATTTCCGCCTGCTTTTCTGCGGGCAGATTTTTGATCTTGGCGTAGAGATCGCCCAGACCGTTATTGAGATCAATACCGAGCGGTTTCAGGGTATCGGCATGCTTGGTCAGAACATCTTCATAAAAGACCGACACAACATGACCGAAGATGATCGGGTCGGACACCTTCATCATGGTGGCCTTCAGATGCAGTGAAAACAGAACGCCTTTCTGTTTGGCATCTTCAATTTCCTGGGCGATAAAACTGCGCAGCGCTTTCTTACTCATTACCGCCGCATCGATGATTTCGCCTTTTTGGACGCTGGTTTTTTCTTTCAGTACGTGAGCGCTGCCGTCAGCACCCAAGAGTTCAATTCTGACACTGCCGGCCTCCGCAATTAATGCGGACTTCTCGCTGCCGTAAAAGTCTCCGCTGCTCATGTGCGCAACGTGCGATTTTGAATCAGCAGACCAGACTCCCATTTTATGAGGGTTTTTGCGCGCATAATTTTTTACTGACAAAGGCGCGCGACGGTCTGAGTTACCTTCACGCAAAACCGGGTTTACGGCGCTGCCTTTGATCTTGTCGTAGCGAGCTTTAACGTCTTTCTCAGCATCGTTTTTGGGCTCTTCCGGATAGTCGGGCAACTTATAACCTTTGCCCTGCAGCTCTTTGATCGCGGCTTTCAATTGCGGGATAGATGCACTGATGTTGGGCAGCTTGATGATGTTGGCTTCCGGCTTGTTGGCCAGTTCGCCTAACTCTGCCAGATGATCCCCGATGCGTTGGTCTTCGCTGAGGTATTCAGGGAATGCGGCAATGATGCGGCCGGAGAGAGAGATATCGCGGGTTTCTACCTTTATGCCTGCAGACTGAGTGAAGGCTTTGACAATCGGGAGTAAGGAATAGGTTGCTAAGGCTGGGGCTTCGTCGGTTTCAGTATAGATAATCTTTGAATCAGTCATTTTTTACATTAACTCCGTTAAACATGCTGTCGAGCAATTATGAAGCGCGCCACGCCAACGAACCCGCCGACAGGCACCCTTGCGTAGGGAGGAAGAGGGAGACGCCGAGCCAGGCTCCGAGTGGAACAGCGGCTTTGCTGAAAACCGCTCGGGAGGAAGCCGGTCCGATAAATCGCGCGCAGTATAACAGTGATGTAAACTTTTCGCATTCGTGAGACCTGCAGTTTGTTTTTTAACCATTGAGTAAGTAGTGATATGGCAAAACTCGTTTTGTTTAACAAACCCTACGGCGTATTGTCGCAATTCAGCGACGCGGACAATCGCCCTACCCTGGCGCAGTACATCCGGGTCCCCGGGGTTTATCCGGCTGGCCGGCTTGATCATGACTCTGAGGGTTTATTACTGCTCACAGATGACGGACAGCTCCAGCATCAGATTACGCATCCCATGCATAAGCTGCCCAAAACCTATTGGGTTCAGGTAGAGGGTGCACCGACCAGCTATGCCCTGACCCAGTTACGCCAGGGAGTTGCCCTTAACGACGGTATGACGCTGCCGGCACAGGTCAGACTGATTCCGCCACCCAAGCTGTGGGAGCGTGACACGCCGATTCGCGAGCGCAAAAACATTCCGACACAGTGGCTGGAGATAGTGATCAGTGAAGGGCGCAACCGTCAGGTAAGACGTATGACGGCGGCAGTGGGGCACCCGACTCTGCGCCTGGTGCGGGTAAAGATCGGGACCTGGAGTATTGAAAATATCGAACCGGGAAAATATGTCATCGAGACAGTGCACATGCCCGAGGCCCCGGTCCGGCCTGCGGCACGCAATAAAACTCAGCGAACGCCAGTGAAAAAACGCGGGGCTGCCGCAGGAGCCCCTAAATCAACCCGCCCCGGCTCTGCGGGAAAAGCCAAAGCGCCGGCCAAGGCAGTGATTATTCACAAGAGTAAACCCAGACGCTTACCCGAAGCGTAAATGAGCCACTCCCCCCTGCCTGCACCTCTCGGCAGGGGGGCGTCCGTTATCTGCTCACCCCGGCTTTATTCAGCAGCTTTACCCGATATATGTCACGCCCAACTTCATAGATCAGATACAGCCCCATAATCAAAAAGCCGACTCTGAAACTGACATCAATCACCCCTACCAGCCCCAAAGTTCTTTCATCCAGATTTTCGCCGGGTAAAAAAAGCTCCGGTAAACGGCTCAACACGATAAACAGGATTGCTGACCCGCTATTCAGGAGCAGGTTGAGCACCAGCTTGCTTCGGGTCCAATAGCCGTAGCGGATATTCCAATGGTCGAGCATCAAGGAGGCAATCACCACCGCACCCACCAGATACAGCCAGAATTCTGCCTGGCCGCTGAAGTGCGCCACGACTTGCTGAAGCTGCTCCGCCGGCATCCACAGTTGATGGAAGATGATCAACAGCACAAAAACATTCAACCCAATGTCACCGGCAAGATTGCATGGGCGGATGCGTTGCCAGCTAAAGATAACCGGAGGCAGGCACTCGGCCCGCCAGCAGCGATAAGGCTGCAGCAACGGCTTTCCACCGGGCGGGTTACTGAAGACATAAAACAGGCCTGTGACTATAGCGAACGCCAGGAGGCCATGATTGACAAACCCTGCCAGCACTTCGGCGACATACCCCAGCATGATCTTGGTCATGGATACATAAGTGCCGCTGACAAACACGGCGCTGATTTTGATCAACTCCACCAGAAAGATAATGAGCAGGGTATACCCGAGAACCTGCTGATAAAGCGGGAAAAGGTCTTCACTGACCAAGCGCTTCGGCGGCAGAAACTGGTTAGCGACCTTCTGCGGATGGCCCATGTGATTCAGCACCTGCGCCACCTGCACTTCGGTCGGTTCCTGGTCTGGCCCTGCCAGGTGCTCCAGCTGATCCAGGATGTTAGAGCGCAGCTCCCGGGTAATTTCGTCCCGTCGCGCCTCCGGCAGATAATGCGCCACGGCGCTCATATAACGATCAAGCAGTTTCATTGTTCACCTCCAGTAACGTGTTCAGATGGCTGTTGAGTGTCTGCCATTCAGCGGTCAGCACTTCCAGCAGCTGCGCGCCCTCCTGTGAGAGCTGATAGTAACGGCGCTCGCGCCCTTCTCCCTGCCGCCATTCGCTGTCGAGCAGGCCCTGGTCGGCGAGACGTCGGATCAGGGGATAGAGCGTGCCTTCATCAATATCAATACCGGCGTCCTGCAACTGCTTGCGCAGCGAGTAGCCGTAATGGGATTGGCGCAGCGAGCCGAGCACTGCCANCACCAGCACACCGCGNCGTAATTCCAGNCTTAGTTTTTCCAATCGTTCTCCGCTCATAAGTTTTGCCTATACTGTGTGNCACATAGTATTTAATACTATGCGCCGCACAGTATTAAATTTCAAACGATTCTTGATGGCTTGCTCAAAAAAAGCACTCTGGGCACAAGGGGACGGGATTTGATAGGATGGTCAGCCGTTAAATTTGAATGAAACAGGAAGAAAACCCATGATCTGGGCTCCTCACGTTACTGTCGCTACCATTGTTGAACGCGAAGGCCGCTTCCTGATGGTCTATGAAGAAGCGGACGGCAAGCAGGTATATAACCAGCCCGCCGGCCATCTGGACCCCAACGAAACCCTGCAGGAAGCCGCTATCCGTGAAACGCTGGAGGAAACCGGCTGGATTGTGAAGCTGACTGGCGTGGTGGGTGTCAATCTCTATGAAGCTCCTGCCAACGGCATTACTTACATGCGGACCACATTTATTGCCGAAGCAGTCAGCCTGGATGCCGGGCGAACCCTGGATACCGGCATCATCGAGGCAGTCTGGCTCACTTACGATGAGCTCCTGGAGCGCCGCGCTCAGCTGCGCAGCCCCATGACCCTGCAGGTTATTGATGAGTACCGGGCGGGCCGCCGGTTTCCGCTGGCGGTGGTTGGAGAGAATCGCGTCGAATAATCCGTGCCACCGGCGGCCGGTGCAGGTAAAATGCACGGCCGTTAAATCCCTTCAGAAGCAAGCTATGTCTATTTCAACTTCCTCCTCTCAGCCTTTGGTCATTGTCGGTATGTCCGGCGGCGTGGATTCTTCCGTCTCCGCCTTGCTGTTGCAGCAGCAAGGCTATCGGGTAGAAGGCCTGTTCATGAAGAACTGGGATGAGGATGATGGTACGGAATACTGCACAGCCAAGGCCGATCTGGCGGACGCGCAGCGGGTGTGCGATAAGCTGGGTATCAAACTGCACACCGCCAACTTTGCCGCTGAATACTGGGATAACGTTTTCGAACATTTCCTGGCGGAATATAAGGCCGGGCGCACCCCCAATCCCGACATCCTCTGCAACCGGGAGATCAAGTTCAAGGTATTCCTCGAGTATGCGCAGATGCTGGGCGGCGAACTGATTGCCACCGGGCATTACACCCGCCGGGCGGACCGCGACGGTCGTACCTATCTGCTGAAGGGACTGGATCCCAACAAAGATCAAAGTTATTTCCTGCATGCTGTGGGCGAAGCAGAGTTTGCCCGCTCGCTGTTTCCGGTGGGCGAACTGGAGAAGCCCGAGGTGCGCCGCATTGCCGAGCAACATGGGCTGGTCACCCACAACAAGAAGGACAGTACCGGTATCTGCTTCATTGGCGAGCGGCGCTTTAAAGATTTTCTGCAGCAATACCTGCCGGCTCAGCCTGGCACTATCGAAACGCCTGAGGGTGTGGTTATTGGCGAGCACAGCGGTCTGATGTACCACACCATCGGCCAGCGGCAGGGTCTGGGCATCGGTGGCGTGAAAGGCGCCAGTGAAGCGCCCTGGTTCGTGGTAGGCAAGGATCTGGAGCGCAATGTCCTGCTTGTGGCCCAAGGCACCGACCATCCCTTACTTTTCAATAATCGTTTGATTGCGCAGCAGGCCCATTGGATTAATGGCGAGCCGCCCTCACATCAATTCCGCTGTACGGCCAAGGTCCGTTATCGCCAGGCCGACCAGACTTGCACCGTCACTGTTGAGCCGGACAGTCGACTGACCGTTGTTTTTGATGAAGCACAACGTGCGATTACACCGGGGCAATCGGCAGTCTTTTATCTGGGTGACGTCTGCCTGGGCGGTGCGGTCATTGAAGCGACCGACAACGTCTAAGCTGTTGCCGGCAATCCGGCCTGGCCTCGTGTTATCTACNCCCCTGAACTATTTCTTGTGAGTGGAATAANCGTTCGTGAGTAAGAATTGGAATGACCTCAGCATCGCCCTCGCCGGGCTGTTTCAGGCGACGGGGCTCGTGGAGCAATTGGCAAAAACCGGCTATGTGCCCACCGACACCTACAAGTGCAGNATTGAGAGCCTGTTTGTATTNAGTCCGGAGAACACGCTCGCCGTATACGGTAATNATCTCGCCAATCTGCATTTTGGCCTGACTATCCTGCGCGATGTTCTGCAACAGGCCAGTCTCGGCCAGCAGCACAAACACGCTGACGCACTGCGCTACAGTCTGGGCATCCTGCATCTGCAGAAGAAGCTCAACGGTCGCAAGGATATGCTCGGAGTGATTGGCAGCCGCTTGAAGCAGGCGGCTCAACAGGCAGAGCATTTTTCCACCACACATGACAATGTGATCGCCAATATTGGCGGACTTTATACCGAAACCATCAGCACCTTCCGTTTCCGCATCCAGGTTACCGGTGACTACAACTACCTGCAGCAACAGCGCATTGCCCATCAGGTCCGCGCCCTGCTGTTGGCAGGGATTCGTTCCGCTACCCTCTGGCGTCAACTGGGTGGAAATCGCTGGCAGCTGCTGATGCATCGCAGGAAGATTGCTGAGGCCGCCGATACCCTCCTGCGCTCGATCCCACTCCACTGATCTACACGGTCATTCAAGATCCGTAGTTCCGCCATGACAGGGGCACAAACCTCTGAAAAAAACCGGCATTTTGGGTATCATGGCGACCTTTTAACCTGATTGCAGAAAGAGACCTCCGCCCATGGAAACCGCATTTGCCACCCTTTCCCCGCTCAACGCTGTATCCCCTGTTGATGGCCGCTATGGCAGCAAAACCCTTGCTCTGCGCGGTATCTTCAGTGAATTCGGGCTGATCCGCTGCCGGGTGGAGGTGGAAGTGCGCTGGCTGCAGCAACTGAGCCGTCATCCAGGTATCCCGGAAGTCCCCGCCTTCAGCGATGCAACTAATGCCCAGCTGGACGCAATCGTCGCAAATTTCGATGAAGCCCAGGCGCAAAGCATCAAAGACATTGAACGCACCACTAACCATGACGTTAAGGCAGTGGAGTATTTCCTGAAGAAGCAATTTGCCGGCAACAGCGAGCTGGAAGCCGTCCTGGAGTTTGTGCACTTCGCCTGTACCAGTGAGGATATCAACAACCTGTCCCACGCTCTGATGCTGAAAGCCGGGCGTGAGGTGTTTGTCAAAGACGCCCAGGCCATCATTGATGCCATCGTTAAACTTGCACACGACTATGCAGCTGACCCCATGCTGTCACGTACTCATGGCCAGACCGCATCTCCCACCACGGTGGGTAAAGAAATGGCTAACGTTGCCGCGCGTCTGCGTCGCCAGCTGGCTCAGATCGAAAAGGTAGAGCTGCTCGGCAAGATCAACGGCGCGGTGGGAAATTACAACGCTCACCTGTCCGCATACCCCGACGTCGACTGGCAGACGAATGCGAAAGCGTTTGTAGAAAGCCTGGGCTTAACCTGGAACCCCTACACCACACAGATTGAGCCCCACGATTACATCGCTGAACTGTTTGACGGCATTGTGCGTTTTAATACCATCCTGATTGATTTTGACCGGGATGTCTGGGGTTACATTTCACTCGGTTACTTCAAGCAAAAAACCATTGCTGGCGAAGTCGGCTCCTCTACCATGCCTCACAAAGTTAATCCGATCGATTTTGAGAACTCGGAAGGCAATCTCGGCATTGCCAACGCCATCTTCACCCACCTTGCTCAGAAGCTGCCGATCTCTCGCTGGCAGCGTGACCTTACCGACTCCACAGTGTTGCGCAACATGGGAGTAGGTTTCGGTTATGGAATGATTGCCTATGCGTCGACATTGAAAGGTATCGGTAAACTGGAGATCAATCGAGCGCGCCTGGCAGAAGATCTCAACAACAGCTGGGAAGTGCTGGCTGAGCCCATCCAGACCATCATGCGTCGTTATAACGTGGAAGAGCCGTACGAGAAGTTAAAAGCGCTGACGCGCGGCCAGGCAATCACCCGGGAAGTGCTCGCCAATTTTGTAGAGACACTGAGTATTCCGGAAGAAGCAAAGCAGGCGATTCGCGAACTGACACCCTCTAACTACATCGGTAACGCCATCGAACAGGCAAAAGCTATCTAAGCCTGCCAAGGGTAATGAAAGCCACGAAGGTTTCGTTACCCTCCTTTCGGTCTGTGTTATTCCTCGGCAACCTGTGTTATTCCTCTGGCGTTTCCTGATCCTTATCAGTTAACCCCGCCCTGCTCTGTTCTCGCTGCGCTTTCAGTTGCTGACGACGCTGCTGAAAAAAATGACTCAACTGGTACTGGCAATCACTCGCGAGCACAGCACCCTGATACTCCATCCGGTGATTAAACCAGGGGCTGTCCAGCAAGCGCGACTGACTTTGCACCGCACCCGCTTTAGGTTCTGTCGTGCCATACACCAGCCGATCAATGCGCGAATGTACCAACGCACCCACACACATGGTGCACGGCTCCAGCGTGACATAAAGCGTGCAGCCGGGAAGGCGATAGTTGTTCAATGCCTGTGCTGCCATTCGAATGGCGATGACTTCGGCGTGGGCAGTGGGATCATGGCTGTTGATCGGTTGATTCCAGCCTTCACCAACCACTCGATTATCTTTTACGACCACGGCACCCACCGGCACCTCACCACTGGCCTCGCCGCGGGCGGCAAGGTTCATGGCATAGCGCATCCAGAACTCGTCGCGCTCCGCTTGTTCCTGTTCGAAGTCTGTCACTTGTAATCCTGCGGCGGCAATTCCAATTCATCTTTCATTGGTTTAATCAATTGAAAGCGTGGCACAGTTTCACCGGCGATGGTCACTGTCTCGGTAAACATGCTCAGCGGACGCACCCACCAGGAATAATCGCCGTACAGGCAGCGATAAACCACAAATTGCTCCAGCGTTTCGCTGTGAGTGGCAACTTGAAAAACCTGATAATCCTTACCTTTGTAATGGCGGTAAATACCCGTTGGCAAATGCATGTGAATAATCCTGCTGGAAAAAATCGACGCCGGTATTTTAGTCCGCTCGCACGGAAAGATGAAATCCCATCGAGACACAAGCGAGGAACAACAAGAAACTCGTGGCGCGGCCGATCTGCCAGAATGACTGGGAGCTGAGAAAACTCTAGCCGAAACTACCGGCTTGTATCCTGGCGCTTGTTACGCCAGCAATTCGTTATGCTTAGGGAAGTTCAAACCGCACCGGCGAATAAAGTCCGTCAGTTGCGCCATATCCTGAGTGGGCTGGTAATCCGTGCCGGGCTGCAGCGGTGGAAACACGCCATAACCTGCCAAGAGACAGGCCCACGACTTTGGCTGATAACTCACGACCAGATGATGCCGATACATGTCGCTGGCAAAATCATGACTGGTTCGCCACAAATGCAATATTTTCTTCAGGTTTTCTGACAGNTTTTCGTTAGCTGCNTTATCTCGCCAGTAAGCGGTATCGGCCCGTTGATTAACCTTGTAGTGACAGACGATGTAATCCCTGACCCCGTCGAACTTGATGTTGATGTCCCGATTAAAATCATCTTCATATTTATTCGTGAACAAGCCGTTCTCATAGGCGGTCATGAAGCGGGATACCGTATCAAAAGATAGTGCCAATGCTGTGGCTTCCAGCGGCTCAATGAATCCCTGAGATAATCCTACGGCCAAACAGTTTTTGGTCCAATGTTTTACCGCCCGGCCCACTTTCATCTGCAGGTGTCGAGCAGCAAGCTCGCTGTCAAGCAGTCCCAGATGTGCTCTCAGCTCTGTTTCAGCCTGATCAGGGGTGAGATAGTCAGTGCTGTAGACGTACCCATTACCGAAGCGGTTGGTCAGCGGGATTTTCCAGGCCCACCCGTTTGAGAGCGCCGTGGATTTTGTCTCGGGCGGAATAATTTCCGCCATGGGGCTGGGCATGGCAACGGCGGCATTGTTGAATAAATTTTCTTTGAAACTTTTAAATTCCACCTGAAGGGCTTCCTGCAGAAGCCGCGATCTAAACCCGGAGCAATCAACAAAAAAATCGGCTGATAAAATACTGTCGTCGTCCAGACGAATCGAGGTTATCGCACCATTCTGTCCTGTCAGCACCTCGGTCATGGTGCCGACAATTCGCCTGACACCGCGGCTCATGGCCTTCTCTGCAAGAAATTGCCCCAACAAGGCGGAGTCAAAGTGATAACCGTAGGCTACGCCAAATGGAAAGGTCTCTGCCGGGATAGGACCAAGATTATTCTGTGTAAGATAGGTTTCCAGAAAGAAATGATCTGGATGTGCGTCGGCTGGTGCGCCCTGCATACGCGCTTTGATATTGCTGAAGAACACCGGCACGGTGAAGATATCGTCCAGCTGCGCGGGAAAGGGATGGAAATAGGATTCAAATCCGGGAACAGCTGACCAGTTAACAAACGAAATACCATTCTTATAGGTCGCGTTGCAACGCGGCATCCATTCAGACTCAGGAATATCAACGGCATCAAAGAAGAACTTGAGGTGTGGCGTAGATCCCTCGCCCACGCCGATAATGCCGATGTCGGCGGACTCCAGCAGACAGATTTCAATGTCCTTCCAGCGTGAAGCCAGTAACGTTGCCGCCATCCATCCGGCCGTACCGCCGCCAACAATCAGAATTTTTTCAGGCTTTTGCTTATCACCGACCATCGTCAGGTCCCCAACATATTGGATACATTCTATTTTCTGAATTTTTCGATAAAGTAATCTTTGATAGCTCTTATGTATTCGGCGGATAGTTTCCCCAGTACATGCTGCTGATGTTCAGGAATATAGGAAGCGGGATCTACACCTTGTTTAAATAAATAATGATCGAACATGTAGCGCCAGGCCTGGCGTTGTTTAGGGGTGAGATCACGCATGGCCAGCAATGCGATGTTCAAGCTGTCGATAGGACTCGGGGGCACTGCATTTTTGGCGGCAGAGCCGTTCCACCAATAGTTCATCAGCGCATTGACCTTCTCGAGAGACTCTACGTGATGCCACCAGAGCATCGGAATGAAGATCGCATCGCCCGGATTCAACTCGGCGGACCAGGCGTTTGCCAGTGCTTCCTTGAATTGAGGATAGCGGTCAAAGTCAGGGTTGTTCAGATCTACCATGCTGGTGGGGGCACCCGCTGGTGTAAAGTTCAGCGGCCCCGGATAGAGATTGCCGGTCTGCTCCGGTGGAAAAAGTACAAAGCGTCTTCTTCCGGCCACGACACAAGCCACATTGTCCGCACCATCGTAATGCGCGCTGACGATGCCTTCGTTTCCTATCCACAGACGCGGTTCTACCTCGGGAAAAAAATCTGACGGATTATCTTTAACCAGACCTGGAAATATTTCGGCAGGGGTAGCATTCTGGATGGAGATTGCAGGATAAACCTCCCGGTCCATCAGCTCCAGGAGACGTCCCAGAAATAAATCTACGCGCTCTTCGCCGCGGATATAATTTACATCCGTCATCTCCTCGTTATAGTAAAACCGCTTTTGTGCAGCAGGCGGGGCAACAAATATCCGGGCTTTCTGGTTCGTATAAAAACCCATTAGATAAGCAGCAAAATCCTGGGGCGTTTTTTTTGCAGCAGCCACCAGTGGCCATTTCTCAGCAAAACCGCGAATCACAATGGGGCACTGCTCAGGGACTATCTCTTCAAAGAACTGCCGGGCAGAAATTGGTTGATACTCTGGAATCTGTTTGTAAACCGTCATCTTGATCACCGGAAGAATAAAGTTATTCCTGCAACACCGGCCTGGCCGGGCAATGTTGCCGAATATAGTCACCGTGACGGGGCATAGTCAGCACCGTTTCGCGAACAGTCTGCGCGCTTTCCTCTAACGATTTTCTCAACCAGTCGGTGGCGAAGGCATCCATCAGAGGATGATATTTTTGGGGCCTGATATTCATCCCTTCCAGTATCGAACACCAGCTGTCACCGGTAAAAAACTGACCCGGCGTGAGCTCAAGGTGGCCCCGCTCGCGAAACATCGCGATCTTCTCGCGCAACGAATCCGGCACGGGCATGTTCTGGCACCAGCGCCAGAACGCTGTGTCATCGCGCCCACTGGTACAGTAGTGCAGAATAATGAAATCGCGGATCTCCTGATAATCCATATTGATCTTGTCATTGAACAGCCGCTCTACATGGCTGTCAAAATCACGATCCGGCAGGTAGCGCACAAAATGAACCAACGTCTTGTAAACGATATGAATTGCTGTGGACTCCAGCGGTTCCAGAAAACCCGAGGCCAATCCTAAAGCCATACAGTTGTTATGCCAGATTTTTTTGCGACGTCCGGTAACAAAGGGAATGATCCTCGGCTCACTGATCAGCTTTCCCTGAACCGTTTTAATCAAGGTATCGACAGCAAGATCATCTGTACAATATTGATTTGAAAAAACATATCCATTCCCGGTGCGGTGTTGCAGCGGTATTCTCCAGCTCCAGCCGGCATCCTGGGCAGTTGCCAGGGTATAGGGCACCGGGTCCTCGGTATTTTCTGTCTGCACAGCAACAGCTCGATTACAGGGCAGATAATGAGTCCACTCCTCGTAGCCGACCTTCAGCGCACCTTCGATCAACAGCCCCCTGAATCCTGTACAGTCGATAAAGAAATCACTGGCGATGGTTGTACCATTACTGAGTTCCACTGCCTGAATAAACTCCCGCTCATCAACAACAACCTTGGTGACGGTAGCCTCTATTCTTTCTACACCTCGCGCTTTTGAGGACGTCTGAAGAAAACGAGCCGCAAGCACAGCATCCAGGTGTAGCGCGTAGGCAAAGCTGTTCAACACCCAGTTCTGCTGTTGGGGCGGGCGTAACATAAAGCGCTGGTTCTCAGCCATGATGGCATTGGGAGAATGATCCAGCCAGCGTGTAGTCTGCCCTTCTGCAGCCGTCTTCAACCATGCCTGATAAAACTCAAAACCATTTATCCCGCGCCCTATCGCACCGAAGGGATGGAAAAAATTTTCGCCAGGCTTGGACCAGCCATCAAAGCGAATACCGAGTTTAAAGCTGGCGGAGGTGGCTTCGATAAAATCTTTGGGATTGATCTGGCATGCACGCAGAAAATCCATGATTGAGGGGACAGTGGATTCCCCTACGCCAATAGTGGCAATCTCGCGGGATTCGATAAGCGTAATCTTTATACCACTGCCCTGTAATGCCGATGAGAGCAGGCTGGCAGCCATCCAGCCCGCGGTTCCACCGCCCACAATACAGATTGATTGCAATGCATTATTTTGCATAGTCAGCATCTTCAGTCGCAATTAGCAAACCATAAAAAAAGCGCGCAGACATGAATTCTGCGCGCTTTAATGACAACATCTACTTGACTGTTTCTAGATGAAACTGGAATTAGAATGTTGCGCGAAGGCTGAGTGCATAACGGCGATCCGTAATGAAGCTCAACGCGTCAGTTCTAACACCTTCCTGGTTCATCTGGTAAACCGTTTTGGTTTCAGTATTAAGCAGGTTGCTGCCTTCTATACCGATCTTCAAGTTGTCGTTGATCGTATAGTAAAGGCTCGCGTCCATCATGCCCGAAGACTTGGCATAAACAGGTGAAAAGTCTTCCGATTCACGCAACGTCAGCAAATACTCAGAACGCCAGGTGTATGCCAGACGAAACGAGATATCATTGTACTCATACATACCCACGATATTCAGGTTTTCGTCTGAGTAGCCCTGCAATGGCAATCCGCTGAAAACACGGAAGGTATTGCGCTCATCAGCTACGGGTTCACCGGCAGCATTGAACCGGGTGCTGGGCGCTATTGCTCCGTTAGGATCCTCCAGACCACTCTGGTCGATATAGGTGTAGTTAAACTGTAAACCTAAACCACCCCAGGCACCCGGTAACATATCGTAAAACTGCGAGTAAGAGAACTCCACCCCGCGAATTGTACCGGAGCCTGTGTTGTCCGGACCGTAACCGGAAATAATATGCTCGATGCCCTCATGCTCAATGGTCACATCAAACTGTTTGTTACGAATGATGTTGTCCAGCTTCTTATGGAACAGACCGACACTTAGTGACCCGGCAGGCGCGAAGTACCATTCAGCAGTCAGGTCAAAATTGACCGACTCTTCAGGCTCCAGATACGGGTTACTGGCTTCCGCATTCAAGGCCACGCTGTCGATACCGATAGCCTCGTTTGTGGTCGATTCGGGCAAGGATTCATCCTGAAGCTGCGGATCGACTTCCAGGCCTACAATAACCCGGTTACGGGTGTCCACGAGATTGGGATAGTAGAGCCCCTTCGAGACACCAAAGCGAACCACTACATCGTCGGTGATACCAAAGTTCAGGTTCAGGCTGGGCAGGACAGTGTCGTAATCCGTCCCATCAACGGTACTTTGCGTTGCCTGACCAGTAGCAAGCGCATAGATGCTGGGATAGTCAGCCTGAAGAAATTGTGAGGTTGTCGCACTGCCGCGACTGCTTTCTTTGGGCAGCACCACGTACCCACTGGATTCAAGTTGATAATTGACGTAACGCAACCCGATATTACCTTTAACAGGAATCGCCAGATCATCAAATTCGAAGTCGCCGCGCAGGTAAAACTCAGCCCGTTTCTCGTTTGTTTTGCTCACATCCTGAGGCGCGAAGTGACCGGTACGGTCGGCCATATCTTCATAAGGAATTGCACAGCCACCGCTGCCATCGGCCGCATTACCATTCGCGTCGCCAACGGTAGACCAGCCTTCTGCACANCCATCGCGCAATGACTGGGGATAGTTTTTGACCAGATCGAGACGTGGAAACAGGAAGCTTTGCAACTGACCTTTTAATACATCTCCGTGATAGTAATCTGAGAAGTCGATTCGTTCATACAACTCCGGGCGGATCGCAGCAGCTGAAGCGATCCGTTGATCATCCACCCAGGCTGTCGAGATGGAAGACCAGCCAGCGTACTCGGTATCACGTACAGTCAGGGTTTTGTCGGAGTAGTAGATACCACTTCTTATCTTGGTAAATGCCCCATCCAGATCATACTCAACGTCAATTTTAAAGCTGTCTGCTTTTGCTGTGTTGAATTCTTCCTGCTGCATACCTGAACCGATAAACACTTCAGGTTGATTAGCCGCTTGATCAATCCAGCCGGTAAAATCGGTATCGTTCAGGAACTCTACCGTGGGAAGACTGCCACGCAAATCCAGGAAGTAAGGCAAGAGTGTACCAACAGCCGCCGCACCGCCACGGGTCTGCCCCGACATGTTGTAGTTGTGCACCAGTTTTTCTGATTCGATATGCTGCAGATCAAGCTCGATCTTCAGGCGCTCAGTGGGGTTCAAAGCCAGATTAAACGATGTGTCTTCAACAGTATTTTCGTTGTAGTTCCAGCGGGTGATATAGAAGAGAGGAACCTCACCTTCGACACCAACGCCCACGCCGGATGTCAGAATATTCCGATCGTCAAAAGTGCGCGGATAGCCGTCTTCAGAACGGTCCAGCCAGTCATGTGAGCCGCCCATGAAGCTTTTAAAGCCCTGAGCTGCCTGGCCAACGCGACGCTCCTGCCATTCCAGCGATGCTTTAGAGTTGATGTGTTCCAAGGTAGCGACAATGGTTTCATCGGCGTTAGCCCATTGGAAGGATGTCGTAAAGCCGGTACGTTCACGATCATTTTCAGCGGTGCTCATGTGGATTTGTGCTGGTGTGTAATACGTCACGCCATCAGGCTGACCGGTAATAGGCACCCCGTCATAGGTAGGCACATAGGCAGCAACATCTTGTTTAGTGTATTGCTTAGCACCATCGCTAAGCTGCTCGGGCGAGCATGCACGCCAGTCAGTCGCGTCCGGTATACAGGGATGGGAATATTGTCCCTGAGTCACACCAGGAGAAACGCCACCCCATTCATCGTAAGAGAATGTATCCACTGGCCCACGGCTGTGGAAGTTACCCACACCAGCACCGTCTCCACGCGTTTTAAATTCCGAATGAGAACCCGCAATCAAAAAACCAAATTTACCAGCACTGGTCTCCCAGCTGTCTGCGAATAAAGCAGAAAATGAGGGAGTCACTTCTTCACGAAAATCGCCGTAGTTGGCTTTCGCGCTGAACGCAA
>Ga0065721_10049096_pt1 | contig 46395 bp, 40 predicted proteins | sample Mesricmetagenome_FD_59108 | JGI IMG/M metagenome (GOLD analysis project Ga0065721, IMG submission 59108) | Mesophilic microbial community from rice straw/compost enrichment Sample: eDNA_1 v2 (version 2) | ecosystem: Engineered > Solid waste > Grass > Composting > Bioreactor | place: USA: Davis...
CCTTGCACATGATCCGAACCGGCCAGACGCTGCGATGCTCATCGACGAACCCGAATTTCATCGGGAGGCCGACCCGAAGATGAGCGCCGCTTTTTTTAATATGTCGCGCTCCATCCGGAGCCGCTCAGTGCTCCCGCCTCTTCCAAGTCGCCCAGCATGACTCCGCATAGCGCGAGATCTAGCCCAAGGGCGCCGGTCTCCGACGTCTCGCTCAAACCCTCGTAGGTTTCGGCAACGAGCCGTTGCCGCAGCTCTTCGATCAACTGCTTTTCAAGCACTTGTCACCCATCCCCTCGCGTTGCGAGGGAACACCACTCCGGGACAACTTACAACTAGGCCGCAAAGGGCCAGCGATAGCAGCGTGCCCAGATAGGTATACCCCAGCGAGACAGCCCTTTGAGACACACTTTCCGTCTCATTTAGCCCGACAACCGACTTTCGAGACGATATGGTCGAATGGTCTAGAACCAAACGAGACGGGAGCGTTCAGTGGCGGTAGTTGGGTATGCGCGTGTATCGAGCGTTGGTCAGTCGCTAGAGGTCCAAGAGGATCAACTGCGGTCGGCGGGCTGCGAACGCATCTTTGCGGAGAAGCGGTCGGGGGCGAGCACGGCTGGCCGGGACAAGCTCGAAGAAGCGTTGGCCTGGGTCAGAGATGGTGATGTCTTCGTGGTCACCCGGCTCGACCGGCTCGCCCGCTCGCTGGTCGACCTTCGGCAGATCGTGGATCGCCTGACTTCGAGGGGCGTGGGCTTCCGATGCCTGCAGCAGCACATTGACACAACTTCGTCCGAAGGCCGCTTGATGCTGAACATCCTAGCGTCCTTCGCTGAATTCGAGACGGATATCCGGAAGGAGCGTCAGCGAGAAGGGATTGAGAAAGCTAAGAAGGCTGGGCGGTATCGCGGGCGCCCTCCTTCGATCGATCTCAAGCAAATAGAGGAATTGGCTGACAAAGGTCTTGGGCCAACAGAGATCGCCCACCGACTTGGCGTTGGAAGGGCAAGCATCTATCGTCTCCGGTCGAGAACCTCCCAGGTAGCTGGCGGATAGTTGCTGGAAAAGGCTGAACCCTTCTGTTATAATTGTTGGGTTGGAGTTTCACCCAACTACGTCGGCGTGACACCGCCGGAAGAGCATAGCGCAAGGGGTAGTTTGGCCGCACGCCCTGCGGCATCACGCGAGCTGGGAGTTAGACCGGTGAGCGGAGCGTAGCGCAACGCTGTGGGACATCACGCGGATCGGGAGCCAGCCCAAGCATTCCGCCTCTGGTGCAGCCCTTCAGCCAGGTCAGGTCACGTCGGTGTCCTGGCCGCCGGAGCTGATAAAATCAAAGGACGAGCCGAATGGCTCGGTCTTGCGCCCGTTGAAGGTAAGCGGCGCAAGGCGCTTCCGCTTCGGCGGATAACCGAACTATGGAATTCGGAGCGCAGGCGATGGAAACACGGGGTTCCGCCATCGCGCAGCATGTCAAAGTTGCAACGCTCTTCACCAAGTTCGTTGGCCCAGACCATCGAACAAATTCCCCCTCCCCTCCGAGGTGGCGTTTCGACGCTGCCGTGGCTTCAGTAGCCAGTTCCGGAGGAGGGGGGGGAATTTGTTCGTCTGGATTTTGAAGTTCACGATCGATCTTCTTCCCGGGGATGAAGGGACCGAGCCGGAGCGGAGCGAGCGGAGCGAGCGGAACGCGCGGAGGCGCAGGTCCCTGGCGCCGAAGGCGCCTAACCCCGCGAGGGTGTTTTGAGAAGGAGGCGTGCGCGCCTGCGGCGCGCGGGGAAGCGCAATGGTCGAGCCTGAGCGCCTTCGGCGCTCGGGCGGCTCTCCCATGCGCTTCCCTGATATCTCCGGGGGCAGGTGATGATTGAAGCCTGAGCCGGCGCGAAGCGCTGGCGGGGCTTTGGTGCTCTCTGTGTTTGGGGTCGTGGGGGGAGTGGTCCGGCTGTTCTGAGCTTGCCTCGCGTCTCAGGGACTTTCTTAGCGGGCCTTGAGGGCTGTGCCGGAACTAGGTGTTGCTGCTTCGTGAGCGCTGGATCGCTCCTTGCTCGTGGCTTCCAGAGTCGGCGCTCCGAGCGGGGTCGGTTGATGTGCGCCGGCGATCTACTCTCGGTCCGCTCTCGCCTCAGCAAGTTCATGGGCGCATTCCGAGCCTCAGATTGACGTAGCTTGTCATTTGCTTGCGCCCAACCATCTGAAAACCGGGTATTAGTTGTGTGGTAATCTGAAAGAATTGCGGTCGGTTGAAGTGTATTAATAGGAGCGTGCGTCGGATATAAGGATAGATATGTCGGGTGGCGATTTATGTGTGCGTGTGGAGTGGGGTCGCGATTATGACAATGTTGGATGTCCGTGTCATTATATGCTGTAGCCGTGTTTCTTATGTCTGATATCCCAGAAGTAATATATCAACGTATGTGCTATATAAGGTTCTACCACAAAAAATGTGGAGATGAACTTATACCTCACAACTTGACCAGCTCTTCGGAGCTGGTCTTTTTTTCGCGCTATAAGGGCCGGGTTCGAAGTCTTAGGGTTCATCTACTTCGTTTGACCCGGGTCGGCAAAATCGCGGCCCTTCCGGCTACGGCTAGCCTTATACCTGTGCCTGCTTGAGCGCTGCCCTGACACGTTCAAGCAGCTGCTCGGGCTCCCAGCCGAGCGCCTCTGCGATCTGGATGAACTCGATCACGTCGATGCGGCGCTCCCGGCGCTCGGACTTCGACACGAACGATTGCGGCTGGTGAAGCCGCTCTGCCAACTCGGCCTGAGTTAGACCTGCAAGCTTCCGTTCCGCCCGGAGCGTTTCGATGAACACGGCATAGGCGCTGGTGTAGAGGTTTCCGGGCATTGGGGCCGTGCTTGCGAAGCGCGGCCAGACCGGTAGAACCCGTTATAGGATAAGCCATAACGGGTTTAGTCGAAGTCCTGCATGAACATCTGGGGTTGGTGGCTGCTCATCCTGGCGGTTAGCACCGTCATCAATTTGATCCCGGGATACGTGGCTTACCGGCGGAAGCACCGAAACACTCTGGCGATCTTCGTCACGTCCCTGGTGCTGGGGTGGACGGTGATCGGGTGGGCGGTCGCGCTGATCTGGGCCGTGCTCAGGGAGCCAGAAAGGGCCTGATTAGCCGTCGCCTGGAACCGGTGCTGGCGCTCGCCGAACCTGGCTCAGCGGACCGCCCAGATTACTAGAAGCAGCGCCCAAAGAAGCGCTGCCAAGCAGCCGATCACCAGTGTGGCGAATCTCCATGGCGCGAGCCGGGCCTGTTGCTCCTTAAGTTCGGCATCTAGCAGCCGAAGCTTCAGATCGAGCGCGCGCAATTCTGATTCTGAATCCTGGTGGCACATCGGCGGTATCCTGTCTGTTGCGGAGCGGTGCACCTCAGTGGACGGCCCAGCGCTGGAGCTTGGAGCCTAGACCCAGCATCTGCCAGGTCACATTGACTGCAGGGAGCTGCTTGTGCGCCGAGGTTCGGCCAGCTGGTCTGTCGTTGCAGGGCGGGCGCGCGCCAGCTTTCGGCTGATTTCGTGGAGTAAGAACTTCTCCAGGCACCAGGCCGGTGCGAAGGGTAGCAACACGAGAACAAGGTCGCTTGGAGAGCATCCAGGGCAGCGGTCCAGGAATTTCTGCCCAAACCCGTGCGCTTTGGGGTGTCCAGTCAATGAGCGGAACAGTGACCGAACCCGGCTTCGCAGCACGGTGCCCGAGCCCACGTAAAGGATGCGGCGCGGTTCATCGATCACGCGCGCCAATAAGTGCTCGCGCCGGTCCGGCAGCGCCCGGCGATCAATGACCAGATATACGCCGCTGGCGTGCCCTTCCCTGCGAGCGAGCCGCCCAACTGATGTGAAGAGCAGCTCGGGGGTGGTCGCCGGTATTGTTCGGAAGCGCTGCATCGATGCTGGCTACAACCGGAGCCAATTAGGAAGCAAACTTTGACAATCCCGCGTGCGCGGCTGCCGGAGTTCACCGCTCGCGCAGGGCGGGGCGCAGGCTCGATGGCGTTCGTGGGCGACCGTTTAATGCCCCAACCTTGTGGCAGGAGCCGACGCCGGGCATCTCGGTTGACTGCTACGCACAACTGCTACACACAGCATACAGCCCTGTTTTGGCGGCTTGCGTAAGTGTCTGAAATCTCAGTTGGTAGAGCGCCTCGTTCGCAATGAGGGGGTCAGGGGTTCGACTCCCCTCGGCTCCACCAATCCTTCCGGATTGGTCCCCCAGCGACGCTGAATTGTCCGGCAAGATCAAACCGAAGCAGGTCGCGGAGTTTCGGCCTGGAAGCGCGCGCATACACGCGCTGCGCCGTTGATCCACAAACCGCGAAGTATCCGGACAGCATTGGGGCGTCCATGGCCGTCGTGGCGGCATGGACGCCCTGAGGCTGAGGCCCGGGCCTCGTCCTATTCCGTGGTTTCCGTGGTCGCGCCGTCGAAGTGCTCTTCGGCGGCCTCGGCGTCGGCCTTGGTCTTGTGGACTATGCCGTCCCGGTGATCCGGCGGCCCGTAGATCGTGTAGAGCTTGAGCGGCTTGTCGCCGGTGTTGACGACGTTGTGCCTGGCGCCCGCGGGGACGATGATCGCGTCGTCGCCCTTGATGTTCGTCCGCACGCCGTCGATCCAGACCTCGCCCTTGCCTTTCTCCACCCGGAAGAACTGGTCGTGGTCGGCGTGGACCTCCTCGCCGATCTCCTCGCCCGGCTGGAGGGCCATCAGCACCAGTTGGAGGTGCTTGCCCGTGTAGAGAACTCGCCGGAAGTCCTCGTTGCCTTTCGTGAGTTCCTCGATGTCCTCGACGAAGCCCTTCATCTGCGCGTCTCCTTCTCCGTGCCCTTCTGTATGGCCGCAGCAGGCGACCGGGCCATGACGAGAGTCAATTCCATCGGGCGAGGCGTTGGCCAGATGACGGCCGGCTGATCGGCGTTCGTTGTACGTCGGGCTTCGGGTTCCTATTCTTCACTTCGCATGTTCGGCCTCTTGCGCAGGAAATCCCCCAAGGCGCGTCCGTCCACGGGCGGGCGGCTGGTCTATGCGGTGGGCGATGTGCACGGCCGGCTCGACCTGCTCTCTCCCCTGCTGCGCGACATCTTCGAGGACGCCCTGGCGACGCGCCCGGCCGAGCGGCCGCTGCTGGTCATGCTCGGCGACTATGTGGACCGGGGGGGCGACTCCAAGGGCGTGGTCGACCTCCTGCTGCAGATGCAGGGCGAGGGGCGGTTCGAGACCCGCGTCCTGAAGGGCAACCATGAGGAGGCGCTGCTGCGCTTTCTGGACGATCCCGACTTCGGACCGGTGTGGATGGACAATGGCGCAGGCCCGACCCTGGCGTCCTACGGCGTCCAGCCGCCGGCCGCGCGCACCGACGCCGAAGCCTGGCGGCGGGCCCGGGACGCCTTCGCGGCGGCCCTGCCGGCGGCCCACCTGGCCTTCTACAGGACGCTGGAGCTGATGGCGGAGGCGGGCGACTACGCCTTCGTCCATGCGGGGGTTCGCCCGGGCGTGCCCCTGGAGGCCCAGGCCGAGCGCGACCTGCTCTGGATCCGGCAGGAGTTCCTGCAGGCCACCCAGCCGTTCGGCAAGGTGATCGTCCACGGCCATACGCCGAGCGAGGAGCCGCAGCTGCTGCCCAATCGCCTCGGCGTCGACACCGGGGCCTACGCCACGGGCGTGCTCACCGCCGTGCGCCTGGAGGGCGAGCACCAGCGGCTCATCCAGCAGCGCGCCCAGCGGCCCGTGGCCGCGTAAGGGCCGAGCGACCTAGTGCGCGTCGTCCCAGTTGGCGGCCGCGCGGGCCTCGACCACCAGCGGCACCGACAGCTGCAGGGCCGGCTCGGGGGCGGTCTCCATCACCTTCTTGGCCACGGCGATCACCGCCTCGGCCTCGGCCTCGGGCGCCTCGAACACCAGTTCGTCGTGCACCTGCAACAGCATCTTCGCCGACAGGCCGGCCGCCTTGAGGGCCCCTGGCATGCGGACCATGGCCCGCCGGATCACATCCGCCGCCGCCCCCTGGATCGGGGCGTTGATGGCCGCCCGGTCGGCGAAGGCGCGCTCGGCCTGGCTCTTTCCGCGGGCGGCGGGGATATGGACCTTGCGGCCGAAGATGGTGGTGACGAAGGCCTCGGCCCGGACCTGCTGCTGCATCCGGTCCATGTAGGTGCGGATGCCCGGGAAGCGTTCGAAGTAGGTCTTGATGTAGGCGCTGGCCTCGTCGCGCGGGATCGAGAGCTGGTTGGCGAGGCCGAAGGCCGAGATGCCGTAGATGATGCCGAAGTTGATGGCCTTGGCGCGCCGCCGGGTCTCGGCGGGCATGCCCTCCACCGGCGTCCCGAACATCTCGGAGGCGGTCATGGCGTGGATGTCCAGGCCCTCGGCGAAGGCGCGCTTCAGCTGCGGGATGTCACCGATGTGGGCCAGGAGGCGCAGCTCGATCTGGCTGTAGTCGGCGCTGATCAGCACATGGCCGGGCTCGGCGATGAAGCAGCGCCGGATCTTGCGGCCCTCCTCGGTGCGGATCGGGATGTTCTGCAGGTTGGGGTCTTCCGACGCCAGACGGCCGGTGGTGGCCGCCGCCATCTTGAAGGTGGTGTGGACCCGGCCGGTCTTCGGGTTGATCGCCTCGACCAGATTGTCGGTGTAGGTGCCCTTCAGCTTGGAGAGCTGGCGCCAGTCCAGCAGGGTGCGCGGCAGCGCATGGCCCTGGGCGGCCAGGTCCTCGAGCACCGATGCGTCGGTGGAGGCCGCGCCGGTGCCGGTGGCCTTGCCGGCCGACAGGCCCATCTCCTGATAGAGGATCTCGCCGATCTGCTTGGGGCTGCCGAGGTTGAACGGGCGGCCGGCCAGGCGATGGGCCTCGGCCTCCAGCTCGGCCATGCGCACGCCGAAGTCGTTGGACAGTTCGCGCAGGCGCTGCGGATCGACCTTCACCCCGGCCAGTTCCATGTCCACCAGCACCTTGGGCAGGGGGCGCTCGGTGGTCTCATAGACGTTGGCCAGCCCCTCGTGGGCCAGGCGCGGCTTGAGGTGCTCCCACAGGCGCAGGGTGACGTCGGCGTCCTCGGCGGCGTAGCAGGTGGCCTCGCTCAGGCCCACGTGCTTGAAGCTCTTCTGCGCCTTGCCGGTCCCTGCCACGGACTTGAAGCTGATCGGCTCATGGCCCAGCCAGGTCCGGGACAGGTCGTCCATGCCGTGGCTTTTCCGCAGGCCGCCTTCCAGCGTGAAGCTGATCAGCATGGTGTCGTCGATGGGGGCGACCTCGACGCCGTGACGCTTGAGCACCGCCATGTCGTACTTGGCGTTCTGCGCCACCTTCAGCACCGCCGGATCCTCCAGCAGCGGCTTCAGCTTGGCGATGACCGTCTCCAGCGGGATCTGGGTGAGGTCGTCGGCGGCCTCCAGCGCCAGGCCGTCGGCCTCCGCATGGCCCACCGGGATGTAGCAGGCCTCACCCGGGGCCACGGCCAGGGAGATGCCGCAAAGGCCCGCGGAACTGGCCGACAGGGCGTCGGTCTCGGTGTCGAAGCCCACAACGCCCGCGGCGAAGGCCTTGGCGATCCAGGCGTCCAGGGTGGCCTCGTCGCGCACGCAGACATAGCCGTTCACGTCCACGGCCGGGTGCTCAGGCCCGGTCCGCGCCTTCGTCGCCTCGGTGGTCGCCGGAGCGGTCCCCAGCGGCGGCCGGTCGCCGACGGGCGCCTTGCCGTCGCCGACCCGGCGCGCCAGCGTGCGGAACTCCATCTTCTCCAGGAAGGCCGTCAGCACCGCCGGATCGGGATCGTCCACTACGAGGTCGTCGATCGGACAGGGCAAGGGCGTCTCGCAGTCCAGCCGCACCAGCTCCCGGGACAGGCGGATCTGGTCGGCGTACTGGATCAGCGTCTCGCGCCGCTTGGGCTGCTTGATCTCGCCGGCCCGGGCCAGGAGCGTGTCGAGGTCCCCGTACTCGTTGATCAGGGCCGCCGCGGTCTTGATGCCGATGCCCGGCGCACCCGGGACATTGTCGACCGAATCGCCGCAGAGGGCCTGCACATCGACGACCTTGTCCGGCGTTACGCCGAATTTCTCGACGACCTGCTCGATGCCGATGCGGACGTTCTTCATGGTGTCGAGCATGAAGACCTGCGGGCCGACGAGCTGCATCAGGTCCTTGTCGGACGAGATGATGGTCACCTCCCCGCCCATGTCGCGCACCTTGCAGGCATAGGCGGCGATCAGGTCGTCGGCCTCGTAGCCCGGCAGCTCGAGGCTGGGCACGCCGAAAGCCTGGGTGGCCTCGCGGACCAGCGGGAACTGGGGGACCAGGTCCTCTGGCGGCGGCGGCCGGTGGGCCTTGTACTGGTCGTAGAGCTTGTTGCGGAACGTCTGCTCGGAATGGTCGAAGACCACGGCCAGGTGCGTGGGCGCGTCCGCCTGGCTGCGCATCTCCACGAGCAGCTTCCAGATCATGTTGCAGAAGCCCGCGACGGCGCCCACCGGCAGGCCGTCGGACTTCCGCGTCAGCGGCGGAAGCGCATGGAAGGCGCGGAAGATGTAGCCCGAGCCGTCGACCAGATAGAGCCGGATCTTCGGCCCGTCCTGGGTCGGTTCACGGGGAATCTCGCCCAGGGACTTGGGCGTGGCGTCGAGCGTGTCGGTCATGAGGGGAAGATAGGGCGGCGGCGGGGCGAGGTCACCCATCGAGAGGCCTCGCCCGCGTCTTCCCCGCGGGTCTGGACGAGCAGCCGGACTAGACGTCCACCTCGGCGTCCAGGGCGTTCTCCTGAATGAACTCCCGCCGCGGCTCGACCAGGTCGCCCATCAGGCGGGTGAACATGTCGTCGGCGGCGTCGGCGTGGGCCACCTTGACCTGCAGCAGGGTGCGGGCCTCGGCGTCCAGGGTGGTTTCCCAGAGCTGCTCGGGGTTCATCTCGCCCAGCCCCTTGTAGCGCTGGATGGAGAGGCCCTTGCGGCCGGCGTCCATCACCGCGCCCACCAGATCCAGCGGGCCGCGGACGGTGGTGGTCTTGTCCTTGCGGGTGAAGGTGGCGGGGCCGGGGAAGATCTCGGCCAGTTCCCTGGCCCGTTCGGCCAGGCGGCGGGCGTCGGCGGCCTGCAGCAGGACGTCGTCGAGGACGATGCGTTCGGACACCCCGCGCCGGGTGCGGCTGAAGACGTAGCTGGACTGTTCGCGCACGCCTTCCCAGGCGCCGTCGCCTTCCTCGGCATAGAGGTCGAGGCGTCTGGCCGCCGCGGTCGGATCGCCGCCGCCTTCCTGGAACAGCCCGGCCAGGGCGGCCTGCTCGATGGCGAAGGCCGGGGCGCGGGCCGACAGCCGATCCACATTGGCCCGGGCGCCGCGCGAGGCGTTCACCAGCCGCAGCAGGTCCTGGCCGCCGAGCTGCTCACCGGAGGCGAGCCGCAGGACGGCGCCGTCGACGCCTTCGTCGATGAGGTAGGCCTCGAGCTCGCTGTCGTCCTTGAGGTAGCGCGATGACTTGCCCTTGGTCGCCTTATAGAGCGGCGGCTGGGCGATATAGAGGTAGCCGCGCTCGATCACCTCCGGCATCTGCCGGTAGAAGAAGGTGAGCAGCAGCGTCCGGATGTGGGCGCCGTCCACGTCGGCGTCCGTCATGATGACGATCTTGTGGTAGCGCAGCTTCTCGATGTCGAAGTCGTCGCGGCCGATGCCGGCGCCCAGGGCGGTGATGAGGGTGCCGACCTGATCCGACGACAGCATCTTGTCGAAGCGGGCGCGCTCGACGTTCAGGATCTTGCCGCGCAGGGGCAGGATGGCCTGGTTCTCACGGTTGCGCGCCTGCTTGGCCGAGCCGCCGGCCGAGTCGCCTTCCACCAGGAACAGCTCGGACTTGGCCGGGTCCTTCTCGGAGCAGTCGGCGAGCTTGCCGGGCAGGGAGGTGATGTCCAGGGCCGACTTGCGGCGCGTCAGTTCGCGGGCCTTGCGCGCCGCCTCGCGGGCGGCGGCGGCCTCGGCGATCTTCTGGACGATCATCTTGGCTTCGTTCGGATGCTCCTCGAACCAGGTCGAGAGGCCCTCGCTCACGAGATTCTCCACGGCCGGGCGCACTTCCGAGCTGACCAGCTTGTCCTTGGTCTGGGACGAGAACTTGGGGTCGGGCACCTTCACCGACAGGACGCAGGTGAGGCCTTCGCGGGCGTCTTCGCCCGACACCGAGACCTTCTCACGCTTCGTCGTGCCCGAGGCCTCGGCGTAGTTGGTGATGATCCGGGTCAGGGCGGAGCGGAAGGCGGCCAGGTGGGTGCCACCGTCCCGCTGCGGGATGTTGTTGGTGAAGCAGAGGACATTCTCGTGGTAGCCGTCGTTCCACCACATGGCCATGTCCACCTCGACGGTGTCCTTGCGGCCGCGCACCACGATGGGCGCCTTGATGAGCGGGTGCTTGGCCTTGTCGAGGTGGCGCACGAAGGCCTCGATGCCGCCCTCGTAGCTCATCACCTCTTCGAACGGCTCGGCGCCGCGATAGTCCTTGAGCCAGATGGTGACGCCCGAATTCAGGAACGCCAGCTCGCGCAGGCGGTGCTCCAGCGTCTTCAGGTCGAACTCGATGAACCGGAAGGTGTCGGCCGACGGCAGGAAGGTGACGTGGGTGCCGGTGAGGAACTCGCCGTTCTCGCGCAGCGGGGCCTTGCCGGTGACCGCCAGTGGGGCGACGGCGTCGCCGCGGCGGAACTCCATCTCGTGCTGCAGGCCGCCGCGATAGATCTTCAGCCTCAGGAAGTCGGACAGGGCGTTCACGACCGAGACGCCCACGCCGTGCAGGCCGCCCGAGACCTTGTAGCTGTTCTGGTCGAACTTACCGCCCGCGTGCAGCTGGGTCATGATGACCTCGGCCGCCGAGACGCCTTCGCCCTCGTGGATGTCGGTGGGAATGCCGCGGCCGTCGTCGGTGACGGTGCAGGAGCCGTCCGCGTTCAGGATCACCTCGACGCGGGTAGCGTAGCCGGCCAGGGCCTCGTCGATGGCGTTGTCGACCACCTCATAGACCATGTGGTGCAGGCCCGAGCCGTCGTCGGTGTCGCCGATATACATGCCCGGCCGCTTGCGCACCGCATCCAGGCCCTTGAGGACCTTGATCGAGTCCGCGCCATAGTCGGCCGCGCCGTTGCCGTTCTGCTCGACTTCTTCGCTCATATCGCGTCCAGCTGGGGCGCCGTCCTGCGGGCCCGATGGCCAGCGTTGCCTTAAGCGCCTGGTGCGAGGCCGCCGCGCTGGGCGCGGAGCCTAAGGATTCCCCTCACCTATATAGGGCTCCAGGCTGATTCTGCACGCGATTCAGCGCCGCAGCCGGGGCTGCGGCGCCGGGATCTGCTCAAGGGTGGACAGGCGGTCGCGACGCGCCGGACGAAAGACTAGTCTTCCACCTCGTCGCCGGGCTTCATGCCGGCGGGACAGGCGCCGACCCAGCGGGCGTTCATGGTCACTTCGTTGCCGCTGCGGGCCCCGTCCGGCATGACCACGAACAGCGCGAGCTTCATGTTCCAGTTGGTGGACGAGCCCGACATGGTCATGTCGGTTTCGGTCTTCACGCCGCCCTGGTCGCACACCGCGCGCAGCTTGATTCCGCCGGGGCCGCTCGAGCGGTCCATCTTGCAGCCAGGGGCCTCGCGGGTGAGCATCTCGCGCACGTCCTCCCGGGCTTCGGCGCCCGTGCAGACCTTGCTGACCTCGCGCTCGCCGTCCTCGATCCGGGTGACCTCCCACAGGCCCTCGCGGAAGCGCGGCACGCCGTCCGCGCCCAGGCTCAGCGTCCCCTCCGAGGCCGTGGTGGCGGCAGGCGTCGCATCGCCCGTGGCGGCCTCTGTCTGGGCGTCCGACTTCGAGCCGCAGGCGGCGAGGCCCAGGACGGCGAGGGAAACGGTGAGCATGCGCATGATCGGGGGGCTCCGGTGCTTCATCGAAACCTCCACCTTTGGGGCATGGACGTCCATGGGTGAAGTCGCATGCGGTAAATCGCGCGCCGGTTGCGACGAGCGGGCGATCTAGGCCACGGGCGTCAGGCCGGACAGCTCGGCTCGGAACCCCTGGGCCCGGCCCGCCAGGGCTTCGAAGAGATGGTCGTCGGTGCCGGTGAGGAAGGCCTGCAGGCCCAGCACCTCGATCTCGTCGAACAGGGCGGCCCGGCGGGTGCGGTCGAGGTGGGCGGCCACTTCGTCCAAAAGCAGGATTGGCGCCGGCTGGCCGTCCGCGCGGGCGAGGCGCGCAGCCTGGGCCAGCACGAGGTTGAGGATCAGGGCCTTCTGTTCGCCGGTGGAGCACTCGGCGGCCGGACGGTCCTTGTCGGCGTGGACGACGGCGAGGTCTCCGCGATGCGGGCCGGTGAGGCCACGGCCGGCGGCGGCGTCGCGCTCGCGCCCCGCAGCCAGCGCCTTGGCTAGCCGGGCCTCGATCTCGGCGAAATCGGCGCCCGCGCCGGCCAGCTGTTCCCACTCCCCGGTCAGGGATAGCCGGGCCTGGGGGAACGGCCGCTCGCCGCGGGTGTCGATCTCGGCCTGGAGGGCGGCGACGGTGCGGGCCCGGGCCTCGGCCATCAGAGTTCCGGCTTCGGCCATGCGCGCTTCGAGGGCGTCGAGCCAGGCCGGGTCGGCGGGACCATCGGCCAGCAGCCGCATCCGCTCGCGCAGGGCCTTCTCGTAGGCCTGGACCCGGGGCGCGTGGCCGGGGTCGGCGGCGAAGACCAGCCGGTCGAGGAACCGCCGCCGATCGCTCGCCCCTTCCAGGAACAGGCGATCATGGGCGGGGGTCAGCCACACCTGCCGGACGTGTTCAGCCAGGCGTCCGGGCGGGGCCGGCTCGCCCTCGACCCGCACCACCCGCCGGGCCGCGCCGGCCAGTTCGACGCCGGTGCCAAGCCGCGTCTGGTCGCCCTCGACGTCTATGGTCGCGGAGACCGCCCAGGCCCGCCCGACGGCCTCGCCCGGCAGGCGCCGGCCGACCTCCGCGATGCTGGCGCCCCGGAGACCCCGACCCGGGATCAGGAAGCTGACCGCCTCCAGCAGGTTGGTCTTGCCCGCGCCATTGGGGCCCGCCAGCCACACCGGCCGTCCGTCCAGCGCCAGCTCGGCGGCGGCGTAGGAGCGGAAGTCGGTCAGGGTCAGGCGGATGAGGGCCGTGCGCACCTTGGGGGTCTTAGCCGTGGCGCTTGGGGGACGCCAGATGAAGCACGCCGGCGACCAGGCCGCCGACGACCAGGCCCAACACGGCCGAGAGCAGAGCGAACACCAGCCAGCCGGCCGCCGGTCCCACCAGCGGCAGGTGTGTGGCCGGCCCGGTGAGGGCATGGGTCAGCTCGGGGAGAACCGGGGCGTGGTAGTGCTCCAGCCCGTGCAGCAGGATGCCGCCGCCCACCCACAGCATGGCGCCGGTGCCGATGGTGGACAGCCAGGTCAGCACGGTGGGCATGCCGCGCACGAGGGCCGCGCCCAGCCGCCTGACCAGCCGCCGTTCGCTGCGGGCGAAGTGCAGGCCGATGTCGTCCATCTTCACGATCAGGGCGACGACGCCGTAGACGCCGGCGGTGATCAGCAGGCCTACGAGCGCCAGGGCTGCGGCCTGCACCGGCAGCGGCCGGTCCGTGACGCTGGACAGGGAGATGGCCGTGATCTCGGCCGAGAGGATCAGGTCGGTGCGGATGGCGCCCGACACCTTGGCCTTCTCAAGCTCGGCCGAGCCCAGGGCGAGCTCCTTGGCCTCATCGGCGGTGTCTTCATGGCGCACCGCCTCGAGGATTTTCTCGGTCGCTTCGAAGGCCAGGTAGGCGCCGCCCAGCATCAGGATCGGCGTCACCGCCCAGGGGGCGAAGGCGCTGAGCAGCAGGGCGCCGGGCAGGAGGAACAGGAACTTGTTGCGCAGAGAGCCGAGCGAGATCTTCCAGACGATCGGCAGCTCGCGGTCAGGGGTGAAGCCGGTGGCGTAGCTGGGAGTCACCGCGGTGTCGTCAACGACCACGCCCACGGCCTTGGCCCCGGCCTTGCCGGCGGCCGCCGAGACATCGTCCAGGGAAGCGGCGGCTACCTTGGCGATCGCGGCCACGTCGTCGAGGAGGGCGACCAAGCCCGACGCCATCAGAACTCTCCTGTCAGAGCGCCTTTGCAGGCGTCGCACCTAACGCGCCGATCACGTCCGATTTCCGCGAGCGGCGTGTCACAAGCCTTCCCATATCAGCGTCCTGGCAAGCTGAACCACGGACAGGGAACCTTATAGATGAGCTACACCGCCAAGGCCGAAGCCTTCCGCAACCTGCACCGGGGCGCCGAGATTCTGGTGCTGCCCAACGCCTGGGACGCCGCCAGCGCCGCCGTCATGGCCGACGCCGGCGCCAAGGCCGTGGCCACCTCCTCGGCCGCCGTCGCCTGGGCCCACGGCTATGCCGACGGCGACCTGCTGCCGGTGGACAAGGCGGTGCTGACCGTCGCCGAAATCACCCGGGTGGTGGACGTGCCGGTCACCGCCGACTTCGAGGGCGGCTACACCGACGACCTTGGCCAGCTCGTGGAGAACGTCACCCGGGTGGTCGAAGCCGGGGCGGTGGGCATCAATCTGGAGGACGGTGATCGCCCGCCCGAGCTGCATGCGGCGAAGATCGAGGCGATCAAGACGGCCCTCGGAGACCGGGTCTTCGTCAACGCCCGCACGGACGTCTATCTGCGTGGCCTCGCTGACGGTCCTGCGGCGTTCATCGAGACCGTCGCCCGGGCCGAGCGCTACCGCGCGGCCGGCGCTGACGGGATCTTCGTGCCGGGGCCGTCCGATCCGGACCTGATCGGCCGCCTCGCCAGCGAGATCCGTCTGCCGCTGAACATCATGGGCTGGGCGGGCGTGCCGAATGCGGCGCGGCTGCAGGCGCTGGGCGTGCGGCGGCTGTCGACCGCCACCAATCCATTCCGCGTGGCCTATGCGGCGCTGGCCCGGGCGGTGGAGGCTTTCGTCCGCGACGGCGATCCCGACGCCCTGGCCCGGACGGCCGAGGGGGCTCCGGCGCTGCAGCAGCGGTTCGGCTAGGAGCGGGCGGGGCCGCCCCCAGCGAGGCTTCTAGGCGGCGATGCAGCTCTCGAAGCCGGCGCGCAGGGCGGCCTCGTTGAGGTTGCGGCCGATGAATACCAAGCGCGAATAGCGCTTGTCGCTCTCGCGCCACGGGCCCTGGAAGTCGCCTTCCAGGATCATGTGCACCGCCTGGAACACCAGCCGCCGGTCCTCGCCCTTGATGTCGAGGATGCCCTTGGCGCGCAGGATGTCGACGCCCTGGGTCTGCAGGACGTTGTTCAGCCAGGCCGTGACGCGATTGGCGTCGATGGGCTTGTCTGCGGTCAGCGAGATCGAGGTGATGCCGCTCTCGGCCACGTGGTCGTGGATGTGCCCATGATCATGTCCGTGGTCGTGGCCATGATCGTGATCATGGTCATGCCCATGGTGATGGTGGTCATGGTCATGGTGATGGTGGTCATGGTCGTGACCGTGGTGGCTGCAGTTCTCGTCGTGCACATGGCCCGGCTCGCCGTGGGCCGGGTTAAGGAAGTCGGGCTGCAGCTCGGTCACCCGGGCCAGGTCAAAGGCGTGGCGGCCGAGGATCGCATCCAGCGGCACGTTCGAGCGCTCGGCCCGGCGGATCGGCGCCAGCGGGTTCAGGGTGCGGATCGCCTTTTCCACCTCGGCCAGCTCAGCCTCGGAGACGAGGTCGACCTTGTTGAGGATGATCTGGTCGGCGAAGGCGATCTGCTCGGCCGCCTCCTTGGAGTCCTTCAGGCGCAGCGGCAGGTGCTTGGCGTCGACCACCGTGGTCACGCTGTCCAGCTCGGTGCGGGCGCGCACGTCATCGTCCACGAAGAAGGTCTGGGCGACGGGCGCGGGATCGGCGAGGCCGGTGGTCTCGACGATGATGGCGTCGAACTTGCCCTTGCGCTTCATCAGGCCGGAAAGCACCCGGATCAAGTCGCCGCGCACGGTGCAGCAGACGCAGCCGTTGTTCATCTCGAAGACCTCTTCGTCCGCGCCGACGATCAGGTCGTTGTCGATGCCCACCTCGCCGAACTCGTTGACGATGACGGCGTATTTCTTGCCGTGGTCCTCGGAGAGGATGCGGTTCAGGAGGGTGGTCTTGCCCGCGCCGAGGTAGCCGGTCAGGACGGTGACTGGGGTCTTGTCGCTCATGGGCGACCATGTAGGGCCACGGCGCGAACTTATGAAGTAGCGTTCTCACTCTGAGATGTTATAAAATAACACATGACGATGGCCGAGCGCCCCGAAATCCGCGTCGAACCCCTCGACGCCTTCCGTCAGGACCGGACCTATCTCGGGGCCGACCACCGCCGGAATGAACGCCGCACCTGGATCGTGACCGCGATCTGCGTCGCCACCCTGGCGGTGCTGGTGGTGGGCGGCGTGGTCACGGGCTCGCTGGCGCTGACCGCCGCGGGCCTGCACATGGCCGCCCACGTGGTCGCCCTGCTGGTGGCCGCCGGCGCCTATGTTCTGGCGCGGCGCAACGCTGGCAATCCCGCCTTCAGCTTCGGCACCGGCAAGCTGGGCTATCTGGCGGGCTTCGCCAACGGCATGGTGCTGGCCCTCACCGCGGTGATCATCGCCGGCGAGAGCGTCGAGCGCATCCTCAACCCGCATGTGGTCGACTATCACGGCGCCGTGCCGATCGCCGCCGCCAGCCTGGCGATCACCCTCGTCTGCATCTGGCTGCTGCGGCCGGGCCGCGCCCATGCCACCCGCAACGACCCGGACGGGGACCTCAACCTCTCGGCCGTCCACCTGCACCTAACCGCCGACGCCGCCGTCTCGGTCCTGGTCCTGGCGGCGGTACTGATCGGCCAGCAGTTCGACTGGCGTTTCGCCGATCCCCTTGCGGGCCTTCTGGCCGCCCTGCTGGTGGCGCAGTTCGCCGTGAAGCTGCTGAAGCGCGCGGGGGCGGCCCTGCTGGACATCAACCCCTCGCCCGAACTCACCACCGAGGTCCGCGCCCGCCTGGCCAGCGGCGGCGAGCGGGTCATCGACCTGCATCTCTGGCGTCTCGGCCCGGGCCACCATGCAGTGATCGCGGTGATCGCAGCCGACCATCCCCAGCCGGCCGAGGCTTATCGCGCCCGCCTCGCCGGGCTCGCGGGCCTGTCGCATGTGACGGTGGAGGTGCGCGGGGCGGACCACGCCCACGACCACTGCGGCCACAGCCACGGCTGAACGGCAAGCCGCCCAGCGGTCAGGCTCAGGGCAGATCGATGCCCTTGACGACGGTGAGCTTGATGGGCTCGCCGTGCATGTCCTTGCCGGTCCAGACCGCGCCGATGCCGCCATCCGAGGGGAAGTCGGTGCAGTAGCTGATCGGCACGGGGATCGGCTTGGACTGCTTCAGGCAGACCTGTTCGCCTTTCACCGTCCATTTGCCCGAGGAGGCCTTGCCGCGTCGGCCGATGGCGTCCCAGGTGCCGTCCGCGTGCAGCCAGATGCGCTGATAGCGGCCATCGGGATACAGGGCCTTGACCGTGTTGCCGAAGGCCGCCTGCACCCCGCGGGGCTCGGCGGCCTTGGCGGGCGCGGCCTGGGCGTTGAGCCCGAAGAACAGGGCGTAGGCCGTGATGGTGGTGCGGACGAGGCTCGAGGCGGCAGGTCTGAAGCGCATGAGTTCTGAAACGCGAGACGTTGGACGGGGCGCCGGATCGGCGGGGAAGGCGCCACACCTGCCCCGGCGCATGTGAACCGAAGCTGACTGAACCCGCCGGGACGCCCCGAGAACCGGATGGCGGGCGGCGCTCCATGCCGTCATCGGGCCGCGGTGTCCATAGCCGGGCCCGCGGAACTTCGACGGGCGGCTTCCGTTGCTCCGCCATGCCTCACGTCCACCGCCAAGGCGCCTGCCTGGCGAACGCCGCAGCTTCCAGGAGGATCAGGATGTTCCGTTCAGCCGCCTTCGCGCTGGTCCTGGCGGGCCTCGCCGCCTGCGCCGAGACCGGCGGGGAAAGAACCGCCGCCGCCACGGACTCGACCCGCGACACCTCTGCGCAGTCGCCGATGACCGTGAACCCCGCGCCGCCCGGAACCACGCCGGACACCCAAGGCCAGCCCATGCCGGCCACGCCGCCGACCCTCAGCGAGGATCCGGCGGGGCAGCAGGACGACGCCATGCCGCCGGGGCCGGTCAATCCGCCGCGCTAGGGCGCCTCTCCGTCCGGGATGACAGGCGTCGCCGACAGGTTTGTGCGGCCGACGCCCTCCACACGGTAGAGCAGGCCCTCGGCCTTGGGCGCAACCGTCCGATTGCGGCGGCCATCGGCAGCGATCTCCGCCACCTGCATGAGGCCGATGTCGCGGGCCCCGGCGATCACCACGAAGCGGTTGCCGGCTGGTCCCTGGAACGCCGCGAGATAGCCGTAGTCCTGGTTCGGGCGACCGGCATGGGCCGGACCCGCCGTGCTGACGAACGCCTGGCTGGTGCGGCGGTCGATGAGCTCGTCGAAGGTCTCCCCGATGGCGTAGCGCGAACGCTCGAACACCGGGTCCTGCAGCAGCCGCAGCCCTGACAGATAGCCCACATAGACGATGTCGAAGTCCTTCAGCATCGCCGGCGTGAGCTGCGAGGAGGTCACCAGCCGCAGGCGCTCGTCCTCCCTGGCCAGGCGTCGAGCCAGGGGCATCACCTGCCGAAGCGCCAGGGTCGCGCCCACCGGCGTGTAGTAGGTGTCGAGGTCCACATAGCGGCCCTGGAGTTCGGGCCGGGCCATCAGATAGCCGTCGAGGTCGGCGGGCGAGTTGATGTCGAACGCCCGGATCATCCGCACCGGCGTCTCGCCGTGCTCGGTATCGCCGAAGATGTAGTAATCGCCCACCACCACCAGCACCGGCCGCTCGGCGCCGAAACCGGCCCAGAGGGGGGAGGCCGCCGCCCGGTCCAGCTCCCGCATCGGCGCCGTGGCCCGCAGCGTCCAGGCGCCGCCGATCCCGGCGAGGGCGAGAAGGACGAACCCGGCCGCCATGATCCAGGGCGTGCGGCGGCGAGGTGCGGACGCTTTCACCTCGGCCGTTTCAGAGGGCGGCGCTTCGACAAGCGTCAGGCGGTATTCGCCCAGCGGGACCGCCAGGCGCGGCGAGCGATCCGCGTAGAACGCGTCCAGCTTGCGCCGCAGCCGGTGGACATAGACCCGCACCGAGGCGTCGCCCGCCAGATCCAACGTCCGGCCGAAGACGTCCGCGGCGATGTCGGCTTCGCGCACCGGCCGCCCGGCCAGAGCCTGCTCAGCGAGGTAGTCGAACAGCCGCGAAAGCCCCTGGGAGCGGCCCAGCACGCCGCTCTCCCGAACCCGCGCGATCTCCGCCTCCAGGCCGCCCATCGCTGTCGCTGTAACCCCCGTGTAACGCCGGGCGAACCGTAAAGTACGAGCCCGCCCGCGCGACGGTCCTTATCGCCATACCCGAGTTTCGGCCAACAACAATCGGCGAGCGTCGAGGGACTGGAGAGATGAGGAGATTCCTGCTCGCGGGGGCGGCGCTGTCGTGCCTGACCGCCACGGGCCTGGCCACGGGCGCCTGGGCCGAGACGGCCGATGTGGACGAGCTGGTGGTCACCGCCGCCCGGCTGGAAGAGACCCTGCCGCAGGAGCTGGCCCGCTATGGCGCGGACCTCTCGGTCATCGATGAGGCCACCCTGCGCAATAACCTCTATATGGACATTTCCCAGGCGCTGCAGATGCAGGCGCCGGGCCTCTATCTGGCCCCACGCAACGGGCCGTTCTCCTACGTCGATATCGCCCTGCAGGGCTCGCGGACGGGCGACGTCCTGTGGCTCGTGGACGGCGTACGGATCAACAACCGGCTCTACACCTCCACCAGCCCCGCTGACACCCTGCCGGCCAGCATGGTCGAGCGGATCGAGGTGCTGAAGGGCGGTCAGAGCCTGTTCTACGGCACCCAGGCGGTCGCCGGGGCCATCAATGTCGTCACCCGCGGCTATTCCGACACCTTCGACGGCCGCGTCACGGCGGGCGTCGACACCCACGGCGGCGTCCGGGCCGACGCCTATGTGCGGGACGCCATCGGCCGCCACCGCTTCGTGGCCTGGGCGTCCAAGGACGAGTCCGAAGGCTATCGGAGCTTCGACGTCTTCCAGCCGAGCGCCACCGACCGCAAGCGCGGCTATGACGTGGTCAGCTTCGGCGGCAAGTACGGGGTGGATCTGGCCGATGGCCTCGCGCTGAACCTCTATGTTCAGCACACGGACGCGCACCTCGAATATCCGAACCCGCGCCTCACCCGCCTGTCGTTCAACGACCGCGACGAGGAGATCGCCAGCGTCAGCCTCGACTGGACGGCCCGCGACGACATCCAGCTTTCGGTGAAGGGCTACTATCACGACTGGGATACGGTCTATTCGACGGTGAACAACGTCCCCGGCGATCCGACCGCCGCGCCGGTGATCGTCGATGACCTCACCTACTGGGGCTACGAGGACTACGGCGTCAGCGTCCTGGCCAAGCTGAACCTGCATCGCGGGTTCGAGTACCAGCTCGGCTATGACTTCCAGAATTTCAACGGCCGCGACGACGTGCTGCTGATCGCCGACCGGACCGAGAAGGTGCACGCCGTCGTCGCCCAGGTTCGCACCACCGACGATCTCTTCGACCGCGCCCGCTTCGCCGCCGGGGTCCGCCACAATCGCACCGGCGAAACCGAGACGACCATCTGGAACGTCTCCGGACGCTGGGACGCCACCGACAGCCTCTACCTGGAAGGCATGGCCGGCGCCGCCTTCCTGCTGCCCAGCGCCGAGCAGCTCTACGGAATCGACCCCTGCTGCGCGGTGGGCAATCCGAACCTGGAGGCCGAGGAGAGCCTCAATTTCAACGCCTCGATCGGCGGCCAGGCCGGCCCCCTGGACTGGAAGCTCACGGGTTTCGCCCGCAAGGTCGAGAACCTGATCATCGACGACTACGACCAGCCGGGCCTGCCCGACGGCGTCTACATCAACACCGATGGCAAGGTGCGCTTCCGCGGCTTCGAGGCCGAGGCGACGGTCCAGCTCGGCGGCGCGCTCTTCGTTCGCGGCGCCTATTCCCACACCCGCGCCCGAACCGCCGGGGCGGGCGTCCAGTTCGAGCGGGTGCCGAAAGACCAGGCCAAGGCGACGGTCGTCTGGCAGCCGGCGGACCGCCCCTACGGCGCTTCGGCGAGTCTCCTCTGGACTGGAGAGGTCGCGTCAAACGTCTCCGGGTTCGGCCGGGTGAAGTACGGCGACTATACGGTGGTGGATCTCGCCGCGCATGTGCTGCTCGACGGCGTGGGCGGTCGCCACAAGCTGGCCGCGCGGATCGAGAACGTCCTGGACGAGGACTATGCGACCCGGGTCAATTCGGCCGTGGTGGACGGTTCCACCGCCCGCTTCCTCTACCGCTTCCGCGGCGCGCCGCGGGCCCTGCATGTGAGCTACGCCTATAGCTTCTAAGCCGAAACCTCAGCGCAAGCCCTGGGCGCCGCGCTGGCTGGTGGTGACGCACCGCTATCTGGGCGTCGCCATGGGCCTGCTCATGCTCGTCTGGTTCGTCAGCGGCGTCGTGATGCTGTTCGTCCGCTGGCCGGAGGTGACCGAGCCCGAGCGGACGGCGGGCCTTGCGCCGATTCCCTGGGCCGCCTGCTGCGACTTCTCCAGCTTCGGTCCCGGCCAACGCCTGGAGGACGGCGTCATCGAGGCCGTGGCCGGCCGACCGGTGCTGCGCAGCGGCGGCGAGACCTATGACCTGGCCCGTGGCGGGGTCCTGGAGCCGCTGACCGTGGCCGAGGCGCTGGCCGTGGCGGCCGCCCATACCGGGCGCACGCCGGTCTCCGCCCGCCTGGTCGAGCGCGACCAGTGGACCGTCACCGGCTATTTCAACGCCCGCCGGCCGTTCTGGCGGGTGGAGGTGGGCGATCCGGCCCGGACGGTGGTCCATGTCTCGGCCCGCACCGGCCAAGTGGCGCAGGTGACCACCCGGGCGAGCCGGGTGCTGGCCTGGCTCGGCCCGATCCCCCACTGGCTCTATCCGCAGGTTCTGCGTCAGGACGGCAGGCTCTGGACCCAGGTGGTGATCTGGACCTCGCTCGCCGGCGTCTTCCTCACCGTCACCGGGATCTACCTTGGCCTGATCGCCTGGCGGCCGTGGCGGGACGAGCGGCTCTCGCCCTTCCGGGGCGTCATGCTGTGGCACCATCTGACGGGCCTGGCGGCGGGCCTGCTCACCCTCACCTGGGTGCTTTCGGGCCTGCTCTCCATGCAGCCGTGGGGCCTGTTGGAGAGCGGCGAGGATCCGGCCCGCGCCCGTTACGCCGCCGCCGCCATCACCGTCGCCGAGCTGGGCGAGGCTCTGGAACGCCTCAAGGCCGAAGATCGGCCGGTGCGGCAGGTGCGGCTCGCGCCTTTTCGTGGCCGGCTTTCCCTGGTCGTGGACGGTCGGCGCCTGGCCGGCCCGCCCAGAGAGGCCGAGCTGCGCTGGGCGACGACCGTGCTCGGTCCTATCGCCTCCCAGGGGCTGATGCAGAAGGAGGACGCCTACTGGTACGGCCACCATGACACGGTGAAGCTGCCTGTGTGGCGGGTGATCCGCGCCGACGGGACGCGCGACTACATCGATCCCGAGACCGGCGAACTCTTGCGGTCGGTGGATCAGGCCGCCCAGGGCTTCCGCTGGTGGCATCTCGCCCTGCACCGGCTGGACATGATCTCCGGGTTCGACCGGGGCCCGGCCTGGGCCGGGGCGATGACGGTGCTGCTGCTGTTTGCGGGGTTCAGCGTGGCGATCGGGGTGTGGCTCGGATGGCGGCGCATCCAGGCCGACGTCACCAGGCTCGTCCCTCGCCGCCGGCCGACTCCCCGGCGACGCGCGGCTTGAGGCGCATCGCCGGCCGCTCCACGAGGAACCAGCTGGCCACCGCGAACGGCAGGACCGCCAGGATCGCCGTGACCACGTTCAGCTGTCCCATCAGCGCCAGCTGCTGCTGGATCGGGAAGGCGTAGATATAGACCCCATAGCTGAGGTCCGCCGGCAGCTTGCCGGGGCGGGAGAGACCCGCCACCGCCGTCGGCAGGGCCAGGGGGCCCACGAACGGGAAGGCCAGGGCCGAGAGCGCGCCCAGCCACAGCGGAACCTTCGCCCTGGTCAGCCACAGGGCCGAGCCGGCGAAGAACAGGAAGCCGTTGCGCCCGGCGAGGACCGCGATGCGGCTCCATTGTTCGTCGGCCCAGCCCGGGGTGGTGACGACCAGCGAAAGCCAGGCGCCGGCGCACAGCCCGGCCAGGGCCACGACAAGCTTCAGGTTGGCCCGGATCAGCATCAGCACCAGGTAGAAGGTGAACTCGAGCCGCAGGGTCCACAGCACGCCGTTGACCACGCCGGCGTGGGGTGCGTCCGCAAATACGCCCGGCAGTTCGTAGGTGGCCGGATAAAGCAGGGCGTTGCGCACCACATAGAGCGTCGCGCCGCGCCAGTATTCCGCCTGGGGCGCGGTGGTGACGAAGGCCAGCAGGACCACCGTGAGAACGAGGGAGACGATCAGCCCCGGCTCGATCCGCAGGATGCGCTTCAGGAGATAGCTCTTCGGGTCGCGCTGGTAGCTGCCCGTGACCAGGAAGCCGCTGATCACGAAGAAGACCGAGACGCCCAGCGCTCCCAGGTCCTCGACCCCGCGGATGGTCAGCGGCGGCTCGCCCGAGAGCGGGAAGGTGTGGCTCACCACCACCAGCAGGGCGGCGAGGAGGCGCATGAGGTCGAAGCTCATGGCGGCCTAGCCTTCGAAGCCGCGCACCACGTCCAGCACGGCCTCGCCGTAGTGCGCGAGCTTGGCCTCGCCGACGCCGCTGATCCGCTCCAGGGCCGCCCGGCTGCCGGGGCGGGCCTGGGCGATCTCGGCCAGGGTCCGGTCGTGGAAGATCACATAGGGCGGCACGTGCTGGGCCTTGGCCTCCCGCGCCCGCCAGGCCTTCAGCGCCTGGAACAGCGGCGCATCGGCCGGCGACAGCGGCGGCTCCTTCTGCTTGCGGCGCGGCCGTTGGGCGGGCTCGTCCTCGATCTTGCGCATGACGACGCGCCGCTCGCCCCGGAACACCGCCCGCACGCCGTCGGCGTCGCCGATGCCCACCAGCGGGCGGCCGTCATTGGGGTCCTCGCGCAGCAGCCCCTCGAACAGCAGCTGTTCCAGAAGGTCGCGCCATTGCAGGGCCGACAGCTCGGAGCCGATGCCCCAGGTGGACAGGCCCGCCTCCCAGTCGGTGACGTCCTTGGTCCGCCCCAGCAGGTGGTCCACCACCCGCCCGCGCCCGACCCGTCCGCCCAGCCGGTGGGCGGCCGACAGCGCCTTCTGGGCGGCCTCGGCGGCGTCGGTGGTCTCGATCTCGCCAGTGCACAGGTCGCATTGGCCGCAGGGTTTCACCCCGCTCTCGCCGAAGTAGCGGCGCACCGCCGCCGCCCGGCAGGCGACGCCGTCGAGCATGGCGTAGAGCTGGCGCAGCTTGCGGACCTGCACCTGCTTGACGCCCTCGTCCACGTCGCGCTCGGCGATCCGCCGAAGGGCCCAGGCGAGGTCGGAGGCGCCATAGAGGGTGATGCCCTCGGCCGGTTCGCCGTCGCGGCCCGCCCGGCCGATCTCCTGCCAGTAGGCCTCGATGGAGGCCGGCGGGTCGGCGTGGATGACGAAGCGCACGTCCGGCTTGTCGACGCCCATGCCGAAGGCGATGGTCGCCACCATCACCGCCGCATCGGCTTCCAGGAACTGCTCCAGCCGCTCGGTTCGCAGGTTGCGGTCGAGGCCGGCGTGATAGGCCAGGGCCGGCGCCCCGGCCTGGCGCAGGGCTTCGGCCAGCTTCTCGGTGCCGTCGCGCGAGCCGGCATAGACCACGCCCGACTTGCCGGGCCGCGCCGCCACCAGCTCGACCACGCGCTTTTCCTTGGAGCCCTTCTTGCGCTCGGCCGACAGGATCAGCTCGGGCCGGGCGAAGCTCGCCACGAACTCGGCGCAGCCCTCCAGCCGCAATTCCGCCCGGATGTCCTCGCGGGTGCGCGCGTCGGCGGTGGCGGTGACCGCCAGCCGCGGCACGGCGGGGAAGAGCTCGGCCAGTCGTCCCAGCATCCGGTACTCGGGCCGGAAGTCGTGTCCCCACTGGCTCACGCAGTGGGCCTCGTCGATGGCGATCAGGGCGAGGGACGTGCGCGCCAGCCGGTCCAGCATGGTCGGCTGCATGAGGCCTTCAGGCGAGACATAGAGCAGGTCAAGTTCGCCGCGCTCGATGCGTCGCCAGGTCTCGGTGCGCTCGTGCAGGTCGACATTGGAGTCCAGCCGTGCGGCCGCCACGCCCGACTGCTGCAGCGCCGCCACCTGGTCGGTCATCAGGGCGATCAGCGGCGAGACCACGAGGCCCAGGCCCGGCCGCAGCATGGCGGGGATCTGGTAGCACAGGCTCTTGCCGCCGCCCGTGGGCAGCACGGCCATGGCGCTGCGCCCGGCCAGGACCTCGCCGATGACGTCGGCCTGCAGGCCCCGGAAGTCGGCGTGTCCGAACGTGCGGCGCAGGACGTTCCGCGCCGCCTCCAGCGACGGAACCCTCTCCTCTGCGTGAGCGGCGTGCATGGGGGCCCTTATGGCCCAATTCGCGCCGAGGTCGATGCGACCTTTCCCGCCCGGCCGGGGCCGGGGCGCCCGCCGAGCTACTCCGCCGCCAGGGCCTGCGGGGCGGCCTGGGCGCCGCGCAGGAGCCGACCGGGCAGGGCCCCGGTGGGCTCGCCGTCGCGGTAGGTTACCTCGCCCGCCACGATGGTGGCCACATAGCCCTCGGCCCGCTGGAGCAGCCGCCGTCCGCCCGCCGGCAGGTCGTAGGCCACCTCGGGCGGGCGCAGCTTCAGCCGGTCGTAGTCGATGACATTGAGATCGGCGCGGTAGCCCGGGGCGATCAGCCCCCGGTCGAACAGGCCCACGGTCTCGGCTGTATCCCGGGTCTGGGCCTTCACCATGCGCTCCAGCGGCAGTTTCGCGCCGCGGGTGCGGTCACGCGTCCAGTGGGTGATGTTGAAGGTGGGGAAGCTGCCGTCGCAGATCATGCCTACATGCGCCCCGCCGTCCGAGAGGCCCGGGACGCAGTGGGGGTGGCTCAGCATCGCATGGGCCGGGTCGAGGGTGTGCCGGGCGTAGTTGAGGAACGGCAGGTACAGCATGCCCCGCCCGCCGTTGCTCAGCATGTGATCCAGGGCCACCTCGGCCGGATCGCGCCCCTCCCGGACGGCGATGGCGGCGACGGTCGTGTCGGAGGTCGGCTCGTAGTCCGGCTCCTCGCCCATCAGGAACATGTTGTCCCAGGCGCGCGGCTGGGTTCCGGCGAAGCCCTCGGCGGCGGCCGCCTCCTCGGCCAGCAGCCGCGCACGGAAGGCCGGGTCGGACAGCCGCGCCACCTTGGCCGCCAGCGGCAGGTCGCGGATCTCGCCATAGGCCGGATGCTGGCTGAACGGGTTCATGGTCAGCTCGAAGCCGAACAGCACGCCCACGGGCCGGCCGGCCACCTGGGCGCGGATCGGCAGGCCGTCGGCGTTGGCCTGCGATAGCCACGCCAGCATCATCTGGTAGCTGTCGGCGGCCCGGGGGCTCTGCAGCAGGCTGAACGACAGTGGACGGCCCGAGCGCTCGACGATCCGGCGCAGCATGGCCAGTTCGGTGGCTGGTTCGGCGAAGTCGGACACCACCTGCAGGACGCCACGGCCGGCGGCGGCCAGGCCCAGGGCGATGCCGGTTAGCTCGTCCTCGCCGGCGGTGAGGGTGGGAGTCGGTTGGCCGTCCGAGGTGCGGTGGTTCAGGGTGCGCGAGGTGGAGAAGCCCAGCGCCCCCGCCTCGGCCGCCCGTTTGGCGATGGCCGCCATGGCGTGGATGTCGGCCTCGGTGGCCGGCTCGCGGTCGGCGCCGCGCTGTCCCATCACGAACACCCGCAGGGCCGCGTGAGGCAGCTGGCTGCCGATGTCGACGTCGAACCGCCGCCGTTCCAGGGCGTCGAGATAGTCGGGGAAGCTCTCCCAGTTCCACGGCAGGCCCTGGCTGAGCACCGGGAAGGGAATGTCCTCCACGCCCTCCATCAGCCGCACCAGCAGGTCGTGGTCTTCGGCCCGGCAGGGAGCGAAGCCGACGCCGCAGTTGCCCATGACGACGGTAGTGACCCCGTGCCAGGACGAGGGTTGCATCCGCTCATCCCAGGCAGCTTGCCCGTCATAGTGGGTGTGGATGTCCACGAAGCCCGGGGTCACCAGCAGGCCGCGGGCGTCGATCTCCTCGGCGCCGGCGCCGGACAGCCGCCCCACGGCGGCGATGCGGCCGTCCTTGACGCCCACATCGGTCTCGCGCAGCGGTCCGCCCGAGCCGTCCGCCACGGTCCCGCCGCGGATCACCAGGTCGAAGGCCTTTTCCATGGCGCGCCTCCCTAAGGGCCGGGCGTCTCAAGGCGCCCTTTGCCGGCATCTAGCCGCGCGGACGCCGCGTCAGGTCAAGCAGAACCGGGCCTCTGCCTTAGGAACCTCGCCGTCGCCGAGGGGTTCGATGGCGCCTGATGAAAGGAAGACCATGCCGATCAAAGCCCTGATGGCCCTGGCGGCGCTGGCGATCGCGGTGGGCTTCACCCTTCCCGGTCGGGAAGGCGGCGAAGCCCAGGCCGAAGTCGGCCAGATCCCGATGCTGGAGCTGGGTTAGCCCTGGGCGGCCTCGCGGGGCAGGGCGTCGCTCCGCGCCGCGCAGCCCCGCAGGGTCTCGCCCGTCACCAGCTCCACCTCGGCGGTCATGGGATAGCGCAGGTCGCTCATGCCGTCCGAACATTCGCTGACATAGAGCGTCACCTTCAGGCTCGCCCCGCCGGGCCCGGCGGCCTGCCATTCGCCGCGCCCCGGCGAGATGGCCGCCCCTGGCGCTTCGTAGCTCACCGGCGTCTCGCCCATCCGCTCCAGCGTGAGGGTCCCGCCGTCGATCCTGAGGGCCCAGAACGGCTCGGTCCCCCGGGCGGTGATCGGGGCGCTGAAGTCGGTGGTGGTCGGACCAGGCGGCAGGGCCGCATCAGTCGGGGCGTCGGCGGGCGCCGGCGCGGGCGCGCCATCCGGCGCCTGGGGCTGGCAGGCCGGGAGCAGCAGCGCGGCGGCGAGGATCGGTAGGTGACGCATCACCGCAGCAAAGCCCTCATTCAGGACGGCCGCAAGGCGCTTCGGTCGCCGGATGATGGATCGCAGCAAATCACGCTAGGGTCGGGCCGTGGGCGCGACACCCTTCAGCTTCTACGAGTTCTTCGCCGGCGGCGGCATGGCGCGCCTGGGGCTCGGCGAGCGCTGGGCCTGCGCCTTCGCCAACGACTTCGACCCGGTGAAGGCGTCCACCTACCGCGCCAATTTCCCGGACGCCGAGGGGCACTTCCGCGAGGGCGACGTCTGGGCGCTTTCGGCCGCCGACCTGCCGGGCGAAGCCGACCTCGCCTGGGCTTCCAGCCCCTGTCAGGACTTCAGCCTCGCCGGCGCCCGGGCGGGGCTGGAGGGCGGGCGCTCCTCGGCATTCTTCGGCTTCTGGAAGCTGATGCAGGCCCTGCAGGGCGAGGGCCGCGCCCCGCGCCTGATCGTCATCGAGAACGTGGTCGGCCTGCTCACCTCCCGCGGCGGGGCCGATTTCGCCGCCCTCGGCCGCGCCCTCGCCGAGGCGGGCTATGTGTTCGGGGCGCTGGAGATCGACGCCGCCTGCCTCCTGCCGCAGTCGCGGCCCCGGGTGTTCGTGGTGGCCTCGCGGATCGCGCCGCCCGCCGCGCTTTCCGGGGACAGCCCCTTCCATACCCGGGCCGTCCGTCAGGCCCACGTCGGCCTGCCTCATGACCTGAAGGCCGCCTGGGTGTGGTGGCGTCTGGCCCCGCCCCCCGCCCGCAACATCGACCTGTCGGCCCTGCTGGAGCCGGACGAGGCTGTCGTCTGGCGCTCGGAGGCCGACACCGAGCGCCTTCTGTCGCTCATGGCGCCGCATCATCGCGCCCGCCTGTCCGGCCATCGGGGCCGGGCGGTAGGCGCCGTGTTCCGGCGGACCCGCATCGAGGACGGCCGCCGGGTGCAGCGGGCCGAGGTCCGGTTCGACGGGCTCGCCGGTTGCCTGCGCACCCCCCGGGGCGGCTCCTCGCGCCAGACCCTGGTGGTGGTGGAGGACGGCCATGTCCGCAGCCGGCTCCTCAGCCCCCGGGAAGCCGCCCGGCTGATGGGCCTGCCGGACACCTATCAGCTGCCAAAGCCGGCCACAGCCGCCCTGCATGTGGCGGGGGACGGCGTCGCCGTGCCGGTGGTCCGCTGGCTGGCCCAGGAGCTGCTGGAGCTCCTTCTGGCGCCCGCCTCGGTCATGGCCGCTGAGTAAATCTGCAAGCGGCGCCAGGCGCGGCGCCTTCCCAAACGCCGCAGAAAGCCTAGGTTCACGGGGCCAGCTTCCAGCCTTTGAGACCTGAGACCCTGCCATGGACGCTACTCCCGACAAGGCCTACGACGCCGCCCGCTACCGCCGCGCCGGCCGGGGCAAGATTTACGACTCCATCCTCGACACCGTGGGCGACACGCCCCTGGTGCGCCTGCCGCACCTCACCGAGGCGCTGAAGCCCAAGGCCGAGGTGGTGGCCAAGCTCGAGTTCTTCAATCCGGTGGCCTCGGTGAAGGACCGGATCGGTGTGGCGATGATCGAATATCTGGAGGCCAAGGGCATCCTGAAGCCCGGCGGGGTGATCATCGAGCCCACCTCCGGCAACACCGGCATCGCCCTGGCCTTCGTGGCCGCGGCCAAGGGCTACAAGCTCACCCTGGTCATGCCCGAGAGCATGTCCATCGAGCGCCGCAAGATGCTGGTGATCCTGGGCGCCAAGCTCGAGCTCACCCCGGCCGAGAAGGGTATGGCCGGCGCCGTCGCCCGGGCCAAGGAGCTGGTCGAGGCGACCCCCGGCGCGGTCATGCCCCAGCAGTTCGACAACGCCGCCAACCCGCTGATCCACCGGGTCTCCACCGCCGAGGAGATCTGGAACGACACGGAGGGGCGCGTGGACGTGGTGGTCTCCGGCGTCGGCACCGGCGGCACCATCACCGGCGTCGGCCAGGTACTGAAGGCCCGCAAGCCCTCGGTGAAGATGGTCGCCGTCGAGCCCGAGGCCTCTCCGGTGCTGTCAGGCGGCAAGCCCGGCCCGCACAAGATCCAGGGCATCGGCGCGGGCTTCGTGCCCTCGATCCTGGACCGCGGCGTCATCGACGAGATCGTCCAGGTCTCCAACGACGACAGCTTCGCCATGGCGCGCCGGGTGGCCCGCGAGGAAGGCGTCCCGGTGGGCATCTCCTCCGGCGCGGCCCTGACCGCCGCCTTCGAAATCGCCAAGCGCGATGACATGGCCGGCAAGCTCGTGGTGGCCATCGTGCCGTCCTTCGCCGAGCGCTACATCTCGACGGCGCTGTTCGAAGGGCTGTGACATCCCACCCGTCCGACGAGGCCGCGGCGACGGACGTCTTCGATCCGGAGACCCGTTCGGCGGTCATGCGGCGGGTCAAAGGCAAGGACACCGCGCCCGAGATGATCGTGCGGCGGGCGCTCACCCGGCTGGGCGCCCGCTATCGCCTGCATCGCAAGGACCTGCCGGGCAGTCCTGACATCGTCATGCCCGGACGTCGGCTGGCGCTCTTCGTGCACGGCTGTTTCTGGCACGGCCACGACTGTCCCCGGGGCGCACGGGTCCCCAAGCAGAACCGCGACTACTGGACCGCCAAGGTCGGGCGGAACGTCGCCCGGGACGCCCGCAACCGTGAGGCTCTCGCCACGGCCGGCTGGCGCGTGGTCACGATCTGGGAATGCGAGCTGAAGGATCGGGCAGGCCTGGAGGCGCGCCTGACTGAGCTGCTCGGCTCGCTTGACCCGGCGCGCGGGCGCGTCCCCACCTGACAGGCATGAACCTGACCATCCAACGCCTGGACGCGGCCGCGGTCCCGCGGCTGGCCGAGATCCTGCAGGAGACCGTCGCGGCCGGCGGCTCGGTGCATTTCATGGACCCGGTCCCCGAGGGCGCGGCCGAGGCCTACTGGTCGAGCGCCGTCGCCGACGCCGGACGCATCGTCCTCGGCGCTTTCGTGGACGACCGGCTGGAGGGCACGGTGACCCTGTGGCTGGACACCCCGCCCAACCAGCCGTTCCGGGGCGAGATCTGGAAGCTGATGGTCGCTCCCGCGGCCCGCGGCCAGGGGCTCGCCCGGGCCCTCATGATCGAGGCCGAGCGGCTGGCGGTCGAGCACGGCCGCACCCTCCTCAATCTGGACACCGCCGTGGAAGGCGGCGCCTCCGAGCTCTACGAGTCCCTGGGCTGGACCCGGGCCGGGGTGATCGCGGACTATGCCTACAAGCCCCAGGGCGGAGCCGTTGGCACGGCCATCTACTGGAAGAAGCTGCCCGCCTAGCGTCGCCCGAAGAGGCGGGCGAAGAACCCGCCGCCCCCGGCCGGCTTGAGCGGGGTCAACGAAGGATCCTCCGTCTCGCCCGGCCGGAAGCCGAAGATCGCCATGCCCAGGTTGAGCGGCACCTCATAGATGAAGTCGACGGGATATTCGTCCTCGTCTTCGTCCTCCGCCGCCTGCTCGGCCTGAGCCTGAGCGCGAAGCTCCTCGAAGGGGGCGGGCGGCTTACCGCTCACGGCCAGCCGCTCGTCCTCGCTGGAATCACAGACGATTCGCCAGATTTCGCGCCCGCCTTCATAGCCGCGGGCCTCGCTGCGCATGACATGGTCTTCCTGCCGGCAGGCCACCGTCGGTGCGCCCAAGGTCACAAGCCGCTCAAGCGGCTTGCCGAAGCCCCGATCCGGATTTTCGTCCAGATAAAGCAGCCATCCGCCAGGCAGCTCGCCAAGGCTCTGGCGGATGCGCCCGCCTTTGCCGCTGGCCTCCATGCCCAGGGCCTCAAGCGCAGCCTCTCGCGTGACGCCGCGCACGGCGACCCAGGCCAAGGAATATCCCATAGCTCCACCTCCCGTTTGTCGAGAGGCTGCAGTCAAGCTTGAGTTGTGTCAAGAACGTATGGGGAACTAGGCGTCCGCCGCGACGTCTTCCACCGCCACCTCGGTCTTCACCGAATTGGCGATGAAGCATTCCTCGTGCGCCTCATGGTGGAGGGCATGGGCCTCTTCGGGCGTCGGGCGGCGGCCCTCATAGGTGATCTGCGGCCTGAGGGTCACGCGGGTGACCGCCATGCGGCCGTCGGCGTTCTTCTCCATGACGCCCACCGCCTCGTCCCGGTAGCGAGTGACCACGAAGCCTTTCAGCCGCGCCATGTGCAGGAAGGTGAGCATGTGGCAGTTGGAGAGGGCGGCGACGAACATCTCCTCGGGATCCACCGCCCCGGGCGCCGCCCACCGGTTTCCCACCACATGGGCCGAGGCGGTCGCCGGCATCACATGCTCTGCGAAGCGCACGGTATGGCCGCGGCTGTAGCGCCCCTTGAGAAAATCCTCGGCGCCGACGCCCGGCTCCAGGGACCACTCGATGGTTGCGCGATAGCTGGCCATGGAACCTCCGTTAGAACGCCTCGGCGGGAAGCCTCATCATCAGGTCCGCGCCGGTTTTCAGTTTAGCCAGATGGGCGCTGGTTTCAGGCAGAATACGATCGACATAGTACCGTCCGATGACGAGCTTGTTCGCGTAGAACGGATCGGTGTCGCCCGCGGCGATCTTCGCCTGAGCCGCCTTGGCCATCATCGCCCACATATAGGCGAGCGCCGTCAGACCGAAGAGCTGCAGATAGTCGGTGGAGGCCGCGCCGGCGTTGTCCGGGTTGGCCAGGCCATTCTGCATCAGCCACATGGTGGCCTCCTGCAACTCGCCCTTGGCCCTGGCGACGCCCTCGATGAACGGCTTGAGTTCGGCGTCGGCCTCGGCGTTGTCGGCCACGAAGCCGTCCAGCTCGGCGAAGAAGCTCATCACGCCCCGGCCGCCGTCGGCCGCCAGCTTTCGGCCCACGAGGTCCAGGGCCTGGACGCCGTTGGTGCCCTCGTAGATCAGGGCGATGCGCACGTCGCGCAGGTACTGGCTGGCCGGGAAGTGTTCGGTGAAGCCCGAGCCGCCATGCACCTGCATGGCGTCGGAGCAGACCTTGAAGCCCCGGTCGGTGAGGAACGCCTTCACCACCGGCGTCATCAGGGCCATGTAGTCGCGGCCCTTCTGCTGGACCGTCTCGTCAGGGCTGGCGTGGCTGAGGTCGCCGTGCAGGGCGGTCCAGGCCATGAAGGCGCGGCCGCCCTCGATGATCGCCCGGCTGTCCATCAGCATCCGCCGCACGTCCGGGTGGACGATGATGGGGTCGGCGGGGCCGTCGGGGTTCTTGGGGCCGGTGAGCGAGCGGCCCTGGAGCCGATCCTTGGCGAAGGCGACGGCGGCCTGATAGGCGGCCTCGGCCTGGGCCAGCCCCTGCAGGCCCACCCCGAGCCGCGCCTCGTTCATCATCACGAACATCAGCTTGAGGCCCTGGTTCTCCTGGCCGACGAGCCAGCCGGTGGCCTCCTCATGGCTGATCACGCAGGTGGCGTTGCCGTGGATGCCCATCTTTTCCTCGAGCCCCAGGCACTTCACCGAGTTGCGCTGGCCTGGGTTGCCGTCGGCGTCGGGGATGAACTTCGGCACGATGAACAGGCTGATGCCGCGCGTTCCCGCGGGCGCGCCTTCGATCCGCGCCAGCACCAGGTGGACGATGTTCTCGGTCAGGTCCTGTTCGCCGCCCGAGATCCAGATCTTCTGGCCGGTGATCTTGTAGGTCCCGTCCGGCTGCGGGACCGCCTTGGTGCGCAGCAGGCCGAGATCTGTGCCGCAGTGCGGCTCGGTGAGGTTCATGGTCCCGGCCCATTGGAACGAGACCAGCTTGGGCAGGTAGAGGTCCTTCTGCTCCTGCGTCCCGCCGGCGAGGATCGCCGAATAGGCCCCGTGGGTGAGGCCCGGATACATGGAGAAGGCCATGTTCGCCGAGGAGCTCATCTCGGAGAAGGCTACATTGACCACATGCGGCAGGCCCTGCCCGCCATAGGCCGGATCCGAGCCCAGGGCCGGCCAACCGCCTTCCACCAGCTTGGCGTAGGCCTCCTTGAAGCCGGTAGGCGTCTTCACCGTGAAGTCGGGGCTCCAGGTGCAGCCTTCCTTGTCGCCCACCGCATTGAGCGGGGCGAGCACCTCGGAGGTGAACTTGCCCGCTTCATCGAGGATGGCCTCCACGGTCTCCATGGAGGCGTCGGCGAAGGCCGGGAGGTCGGCGTAGCGGTCGAGCTGCAGCACGTCGCGCAGCAGGAACACATAGTCCCGCACGGGGGGCTGGTAGGACATGGCTACTCCGGAGCAAGCCAAGGGAGCGTGACGGCTCCCGACATAATCCTTGCGGGCCGCGCGAGCTAGGCTCGCGCGGCCCTGCGTTCGCTCGTCGGCCGGCGTCCGGCCGAGGCGCGGGCCCTTAGGCCTCGCTGTGCTCCACGCCGTCCAGCCGGCGGCGCAGCACCTGATCATAGTCGGCCGCCCGGGGCAGAAGGTCGGGCCGGGTTTCCGCCAGCCGCTTCTCCATCTGGGCGATGCCTTTCTGCAGCTGGTCGATGGCCGCGTCGATGTCCTGCTTCTGCTGCTCCAGGGCGACGATGCGCTCCTTGAACTTGCGCAGGCTCTTGGCCGCCTGGGCGGCGCCGGACTCGTCGGCGTCGTACAGGTCGAGGATCTCGCCGATCTCGGCCAGGGATAGGCCCACCCGCTTGCCGCGCAGGATCAGCTGCAGGCGGGCGCGGTCGCGATAGGAATAGACCCGGTTCATGCCGTCCCGGGCGGGGTTCAGCAGCCCCTTGTCCTCATAGAAGCGCAGGGCGCGCGGCGTGCATTTAAACTCCAGGCAGAGCTGCCGGATCGTATAGGTGCGCATCGGCCGGCGCAGGTCCGTGGGCATGAAATCCTCCCTTAGGTTTCACACGCCGCGGCAGCTAAGGGCGGGGTTACGTTTACGTCAAGGGTAGATGAACGACGTTCACCTACGAGCCTCACCCAGGGTGAGGCCCGCGGTGGTCCGCTTCGAACAGGAGGTCAGGCCGAGACGAGTTCGCCCCGCAGGGCCCGCTCGATCAGGTCGATGGTGCGGTCGATGCCGAAGATCGCCACGAAGGAGCCGAACCGGGGGCCCTGGCTCTGGCCCAGCAGCACTTCGTAGAGGGCGGCGAACCACAGGCGCAGGGGTTCGAAACCGGCGGCCTTGCCCACCTCGAACACCTCGTTCTGGATCGCCTCGGCGTCGGCGCCTTCCGGCAGGGCCTTCAGCCGGGCCACCAGGGCCTCCATGGCCGCCCGCTCCTGGTCGGTGGGCTCCCGGAAGCGCTTCGAAGGCTTCACGAAGTCTTCGTAGTAGTTGAGGGCGAAGCCCACGAGGCGCTCGAGGATCGGCTCGTTCTCCGGCGTGGCGCCCGGCAGGTAGCGCTCTAGGAAGGCCCAGAGGATCTCCTTGGTGGAGGCGTCGGCGGCCGAGACCAGGTTCAGCAGCAGGCTGAAGCTGACGGGCGAACCCTTCTCGGGCGGCGCCCCGCGGTTCACGTGCCAGGCCGGGTTGTCGAGGTTGACCTTGCCCGCCGCCCGGTCGCGATTGAAGGCGTCCAGGTGCGACAGATATTCGTCCGTCGCCTTGGGGATCACGTCGAAGTACAGCCGCTTGGCCGACTTCGGGCTCTGGAACATGTAGTAGGTCAGGCTCTCGGGCGCGCCGTAGCGCAGCCATTCCTCGATGGTCAGGCCGTTGCCCTTGGACTTCGAGATCTTCTGGTTGTTCTCGTCCATGAAGAGTTCGAAGTGGAAGGCCTCGGGCGGCTCGCCGCCGAGGGCCCGGACGATCTTGTTGGACACCCGGACGCTGTCCACGAGGTCCTTGCCCGAGGCCTCGAAGTCCACCTCCAGGGCGGTCCAGCGGGCGGCCCAGTCGGGGCGCCACTGCAGCTTCACATGGCCGCCGGTGACGGGCGTCTCGATGCGCTCGCCGTCCTCGTCGGCGAAGACGATGGCGCCCTTGGAGAGGTTGCGCTCCAGGGTCGGGACCTGAAGCACACGGCCCGTCTTGGGGCTGATCGGCAGGAAGGGTGAATAGGTGGCGCGCCGTTCCTCGCCCAGGGTCGGCAGCATGATCGCCTGGATGGCGTCGAACCGCTCGAGGATGCGCAGCAGCACCTCGTCGAACCGGCCGGACTTGTAGGTCTCGGTCGAGCTCATGAAGGTGTACTCGAAGCCGAAGCTGTCGAGGAAGGCGCGCAGCCGGGCGTTGTTGTGGTGCCCGAAGCTCTCGTACTGGCCGAAGGGGTCGCGGACCGAGGTGACCGGCTTGTCGCGGTCTTCCTCCAGCATCTCGCGGTTAGGCACGTTGTCGGGAATCTTCCGCAGGCCGTCCATGTCGTCCGAGAAGACGATCAGGGTGGTCGGGATGGCGTCCTCGGTCAGGGCCCGGAAGGCGTTGCGCACGATGGTCGGCCGGGTGGCCTCGCCGAAGGTGCCCAGGTGCGGCAGGCCGCTGGCGCCATAGCCGCACTGGAAGACCACGGGCTTGGCCAGGGCCGGCAGGCTCGCCACCGCCTCATGGAACTTGCCCTGGGCGAACAGGCTGGACGCCAGGTCGCGCTCGGCGTCGGTAAGGCGCAGGCGGGTGATGCGGTCGAGCAGGATCCGGGCCTGTTCGAACGGCCAGCTCTTCGCGTCGCGCGCCTGATGGGAAAGACCTTGCAGCATGGCGCGCGGCCTAGCGCCCAGGGCCGCCGCGCTCAAGCGCTTTCGCGCGCCGCGGCGTTGTCTCACAGCCGTCGCTCCAACGTCGCGGACCTGTCATGGCGCGGCCCTAAAGAGCGCCCCGACAAGAAGGGGTGTTTCCAAATGTCTCCGAACTTCGCCGCTCGCCGCAGGCTGAGGGCCCATGTTCTGTTGTCGGCCTCGGGTTTCGTGCTGATGGCCGCGCTCGCCGTTCCGGCCCGCGCCGCCGATGACGCGGACATGGCCGAGGTGGACGAGATCGTGGTCACCGGCCAACGCGAGGCGCAGCGGGCCGCCATCGCAGTGAAGCGTGAAAGCTTCGAGGTGGTGGACGCGGTCTCCGCGGACGACATCGGCAAGCTGCCCGATCACAACACTGCTGCCGCCCTGCGGCGCATCCCGGGCGTCTCGGTGATGGAAGACCAGGGCGAGCCGCGTTTTCCGACCCTCCGTGGCTTGCGCTCCACCTACAACCGCACCACCATCGACGGCGCCATCGTAGGCTCGGTGGACGAGACCGGTCGTACCGTGCCGATGGACATCGTTCCCTCGGTGATGGCTGGCCGCCTGGAGGTCACCAAGACGGTGACGCCCGAGAACGACGCCAACGCCATCGGCGGTATCGTCAATGTCACCACCCGCAGCGCCTTTGACCTGAGCGGGCCGTTCGTCAACGCGATCGCCTCATACGGCCACTACGAGCGCAGCGGCGAAGTTCGTAATGACAAGCTGTCATACCGGGCCGCCATCGCCGCCGGGAGGACCTTTGGCGCGGAGGATGAATGGGGCGTCGTTGTGGGCGCTTCGTTCGAACAGCTCGACTACGACATCCCTCAGGTCGAAAGTCAGGATCCCTCGGTGCGGGAGTATACCGCCGAGGGGACCCCGGTGAATTCCGGCGCGCCCACGGGCAACGGCATCCAGGTTCCGACCTACCAACGCCTCTTCTGGTACAACAACACGAAGCAGCGGGCGGGGATCAACGCCAAGGTCGAGCACCGCCCTGCCGACAGCCTCCATTGGGTCGTCTCCGGCCTGTTCGCCAAGATGGAAGATGACGAGGAGCGGATCGAGAACCGGCTTGAGCCCCTCGGCAATGTGTCAAACCAGACGCCGGTCTCGGGCAGCTTCGCGCGCGGCCGGGGCGTGATCCATATGAACCAGCCGATTACCCGCCGCGAGATCGCCATGGGGCGGGGCGGGGTCGATTGGCGCATCGCCCCGGAATGGAAAGCCGATGGCGACCTTGTCTATTCACGCGCCGCCCTCGACGTGCCGAACCATTCGGTGGAGTTCCGCACACAGGCCGCGCAGGAATCCCTGCTGGCCTTCACCTACGACACCAGCAACCCGCTCTTCCCGGTGTTCATGCCTCTCGACGAGGCGGCTTACCGCAATCCGGCCAACTACCGGCTGCAGCAGCATCGGGATGCCCTGACATCCACCGACGAGGCGTCATGGCAGGGGCGCCTGAACCTCGCCTATGAGAGCGCCGATGCGCGTCTGAAGGCCAAGTTTGGCGGGCTGGCGCGGACCACCACGCGCACGTTCCTGTCGCGACAGACCAACTACGCGGCCTCCAGCGGCCTCATCTACACTCTTGATCTGGTCGACAAACCGGGGCCGAGCGAACGGATCGCCGGACGCTACCTGCTCGACCCGCGCGTCGACGCCGGGGCGGCCCGGGCGTTCCTGGAAGCCAATCGCGACCGCTTCATCATCACCGCCACGCCGAACACCGGCGATTACGAGGTGCGGGAGGACGTCTTCGCGGGATACGGCCAGACGAGCTACGAGTTCGGCCCCCTGACCGTCCTGGGCGGCCTGCGGTATGAGCGGACCAAGGTCGACTCTGACGCCCTGCGCAATCACGGCGGAGTCCTGACGCCAGTGAGCAACGGTGGCCGCTACGACAACTGGTTGCCGAGTTTGCACCTGCAGTACCGCCTGACGGACGATCTCGTGATCCGCGCCGCCTGGACCAACACCATCGGCCGGCCTGATTTCGGCCAGCTGACCGCCGGCGAAACCATCGGTTCTGATGGAGCCCAGGCCACCCTGAGCCGGGGCAATCCGAACCTGAAAGCGCGGGAGAGCGAGGGCTTCGACCTCTCCTTCGAATTCTATCCGACCGATGGCTTGGTCTCGGTCGCCCTGTTCCGGAAGACGATCAAGAACGAGATCTTCACCCTGACCTCGCTGCAGAGCATCGGCGGCGTGAGCTACCGTGTCAGCGAACCGCAGAACGCCGAGAACGCCAAGGTCGAGGGCGTGGAGTTCGCCATCCAGCAGGCCTTCGCCTTCCTCCCCGCCCCGTTCGACGGCTTCGGGTTCAACGGCAATGTCACGTTCGTCAATTCGAAGGCGACCTATCTGACCAGCGCTGGCCCTCGCACCCGGGGTCTGTTCCAGCAGCCGGACGTGACCTCCAACGAGTCGATCTACTATCAACGCGGCCCCTTCGAGGCGCGGCTGTCCCACAACTATATCGGCGGGTTCCTGGAGACGATCGTCGACGCCGTGCCCAACTCCGACCAGTACTGGAAGGGGCGCCATTTGTTCGACGCGAGCGTTTCCTGGCGGTTGAACAACAACATCACCGTCTTCGCGGAGGCGCAGAACATCTCCAACACCGGCCGGCAGGAAGTGACCGGGCCAGGTCACCGCTTTCTTCAGGAGTGGGCCAACTACGGTCGTACCTACTGGGTTGGCCTGGCGGCTTCATTCTAGGGGTGCGCCATGCGGACGTTTCTGATCCTCGTCTTCGTCAGCCTGGCTGTCCCCGCGGCGGCGCAGGGCGGTCTTTCAGCCGAGGTTCTCCGGCGCTATCCGGCGCCGGAGGCGACCCAGGGCGTGGCGGTCGACAGTCGCCATTTCTATGCCGTCGCCAACTCTCGGATCGCCAAGTACGACAAGGCCACGGGGCGGAAGGTCGCCGAGTGGTCAGGCGACCGAGACCGCTTTCCCCATATCAATTCGTGCACCGTGATCGAGCGCGAGCTGGTCTGCGCCGCCTCCAACTTCCCGGAGGTTCCGATGACCGGTTCGGTGGAGATCTTCGATCCCGTGCGGATGGTTCACCTGCGGACGGTTTCGCTGGGGCAGCAGACGGGGTCGCTGACGTGGGTGGAGCGACGCGATGGCGCCTGGTGGGCGGCCTTCGCCAACTATGAGGGCAAAGGCGGAGAGCCCGGCCGAGGGTCGGCCCATACCCAGTTGGTGAAGTTCGACGATCAATGGCGGCGACAGGAGGCCTGGTCGTTCCCTGCCTCGGTGGTCGATCGCTTCCGGCCCATGAGTTCGTCCGGCGGAGCCTGGGGCGCGGACGGGCTGCTGTATGTCACCGGCCATGACCATGCGGAGCTTTACGTCCTTAGACTGCCCAAGGGCGGATCGAAGCTTGATCACGTGGCGACCATCGCCGCGCCCATCGAGGGGCAGGCGATCGCCTTCGACAGAAGCTCGGATCGTGCTCTCTTTGGGATCAGCCGGCCCAATCGAGAGGTCGTGGCCATGCGGCTGCCCAGGCTGGCGGCAGCGAGGGGGGAATAGACGTGATCCGACGCAAGCTGCTGGTCCTGGCCGCCGTCCTCGCCGCCGCGGGGCCGCTTGCGGCCTGCTCGCAAGGGGCGGACGCTCCGGCCGAGAAGCGTGAGCTCAACTTCTCCATCCTGTCGGCCGAGAGCCAGCGGAGCGCCCAGGCCGACTGGCAGCCGTTCCTGGACGACATGTCCAAGGCCCTCGGCATGCCGGTGAAGGCCTTCTACGGCTCGAACTACACCATGCTCGTCGAGGCCATGCGCTTCAAACAGACCGACCTTGGCTGGTTCACCAACCAGTCCGGGCTCGAGGCTGTGCGGCGGGCGAACGGCGAGGTCTTCGCCCGCTCGGTGAACCCCACCGGGATCGACGGCTACGAGGCGGTGATCATCGTCCCCAAGGGCTCGGGCCTGACGCTCGAAAAGCTGCTCAAGTGCGACCGCACCATCGACTTCGGCATCGGCGACGCCAAGTCCACCTCGGGCACGCTCGCGCCCATGACCTATCTGTTCGCCCCACGCGGCATCGACCCCGAGACCTGCTTCAAGACCGTCCGCTCGGCGAACCACGAGGCCAACCTCTTCGCCGTCGCCTCGGGCACGGTGGACGCGGCCACCAACAACACCGCCTCCATGGAGCGGATGGCCATGCTGGACACGGCCATCGCCCGGCGCACCCTGGCCTCGGTAGAGATCATCTGGCGCTCGCCGCGCATCCCCGAGGACCCGCTGGTCTGGCGCAAGGACCTGGATCCCGAGCTGCGCCGGAAGATCGCGGACTTCATGTTCAGCTACGGCGTCGGCGACACGCCGGAGGCGGCTCGCCAGCGGGCGGTGCTCGAGCGCATCCAGACCCTCCCGTTCAAAGCGGCTGACGCCACGCACCTGCTGCCCGTGCGCGAAATGGAAGCCACCGGCGAGTTGTTGCGGGCCAGGAGCCGGGGCGATGCGGCGGGCGTGGCCAAGGCCGAGGCCGCCCTGGCCGAAATCCGCCGGGAGCGGGCGGCGTTGGCGCCCGGAGCCTAGTCGGCCTGCAGCAGGAAGTGGCCGCGCAGCGCCGCCACCGGGTTCTGCGGCCTGTCCTGCCAGCACTCCACATGGACGTTGGCGATGCGCCGGCCCACCTTGCGCAGCTCGGCCCGGGCGAACAGGTCGAGGGGCTTGCCCGGCCGCAGGTACTCGACGGTGACATCGATGGTCTTGGGCATCCGCCGCGACGGCTCGGCCACCGCCAGCTGGCCAAGGGCGGTCATCTCCAGGAACGCGCCGATCACCCCGCCGTGCAGGGCCGGGATCATCGGATTGCCGATCAGCTCCTGCTTGAACGGCAGGCAGGCCAGGACGGTCTCACCTTCCAACTCGGCGGTCATGCCGAGGAAGCGGATGTAGGGCGAGCGGTCGAGGAACTGCGCGAGGGCCTGATGCGAGGTCATGCCGCTAGCCCCGGTTCAGGATGAAGGCGGCCTGGGCGGTGGCCACCGGGTCGGACGGGTCGACGTCCCAGGCCTGGGCCCGGACGAAGGCGATGGAGCGGGTGAGCTTGTAGCAGTGGGCCGAGGCGCGCAGCCCCGTCCGAGGCGCCGCCGGGCGCATGTAGTCGATCCGCAGGTCGAGGGTGGCGATCGGGAAGGGCTGGTCGATGGCCGCGTTCACCGCCAGGCCGCAGGCATGGTCGAGCAGGGTGGTGACGACCCCGGAGGCGATCACCTGGGTGTCGGGATCGGCCACCAGGTCCTCGCGCCAGGCCACGGACATCTCGCCGCGGCCGTCCCCGGCGGACTCGAAGGTCAGGCCGATGGCGGCGGCGTGGGGCGCCATCACCATCACGCGGGCCATGAATTCTTGCGGCGTAGGCATGGCGGGACCGGTTAGGGGGCCGACGTCGTGTCCGTCAATGCGCAGCCTGTCGCGGCTTCCTACATTCTAGGAAGATGATCCGGCCTCAGGACCTGCTCTGCCCCAAGCCCGAGGGCCTCTACTGCGCCCCGGGGGACTTCTACATCGATCCGGTGCGGCCGGTGGCGCGGGCGGTGGTCACCCACGGCCATTCCGATCACGCCCGGTCCGGGCATGGCGCGGTCCTCGCCACCCCTGAGACCCTGGCGATCATGGCCGAGCGCTACGGCGAGGATTTCACCCGTCGGCGGCAGGCCGTGGCCTATGGCGAGACCGTCGCCCGCGACGGGGTGGAGGTCACCCTGGTCCCCGCCGGCCATGTGCTGGGCTCGGCCCAGGCGGTGGTCCGCTGGAAAGGCCTGACCATGGTGGTCTCGGGCGACTACAAGCGGCGGCGCGATCCCACCTGCCCGCCCTTCGAACCGGTCCCCTGCGACGTCTTCATCTCGGAGGCAACCTTCGGCCTTCCGGTCTTCCGCCATCCGGATGATCGGGAGGAGATCGCCCGCCTGCTGCGCTCGGTCGCCCAGTTTTCCGACCGCAGCCACATCATCGGGGCCTACGCCCTCGGCAAAGCCCAGCGGATCATCCGCCTTTTGCGAGAGGCCGGCTGGGACCGGACTATCCATGTCCACGGCGCTCTGGAGCGGCTGAACGGCCTCTACCAGCGCCACGGGATCGACCTCGGGCCGCTCGCGCCGGCCACCACGTCAGACAGGCAGAGCTTCGCGGGCGAGATCGTCATCGCCCCGCCCTCCGCCCTGCAGGATCGCTGGAGCCGGAGGTTCCCCGAGCCGGTGGCCGCCTTCGCCTCGGGCTGGATGCAGATCCGCGACCGGGCGAAGCAACGCGGCGTGGAACTGCCCCTGGTCATCTCCGATCACGCCGACTGGGACGAGCTCACCGCCACCATCGATGAGATCCGCCCCGGCGAGCTCTGGATCACCCATGGCCGGGAGGAGGCCCTGGCCCGCTGGGCCGAGCTGCACGGCGTCTCGGCTCGGGCCCTGGCCCTGGTGGGCTACGAGGATGACGACGACTAGGGGAACGCCGGCTGCGCCCTGGCGTTGGCTCCCGCGAAGAGGAGCTCGCCGATGTCCGAAGGTCCAACGCCCGGTCGCGCCGGTGGAGAAGGCGGCCCGCTCGGCCGTCCGCCGGGCGAAGGCGCGCCGCCACAGCATCCGCACGACGGCCTGCCGCCGGCCGCGGGGACGGGCGACGCCCGTGATCCCGGCGTGGACGGCGACGCCGACCGGGGCCAGGACGCGCCGGGCGGCATGATCGGCGAGGGCGACGACGGCCGGGACGTCTGATTTGGCGGCGACGCCCCGCCTCCCTAGCTTCTGAGCCATGCGGGCCTTCGCCGAACTTCTGGACCGGCTGGCGCTGACCCCGTCGCGCAACGCCAAGCTGACGCTGGTGCGCGATTACCTGCGAGAGACGCCCGATCCGGACCGGGGCTGGGCGCTCGCGGCCCTCACCGGCGACCTCTCCTTCGACGCAGCCAAGCCCGCCTTCATCCGCAAGGCCATCGAAGCGCGGATGGACCCCCAGCTCTTCTGGTGGTCCTACGACTATGTGGGAGATCTGGCCGAGGCGGTGTCCCTGTGCTGGCCCAGGCGCCCCGGGGCCAACCGCGAGCCGGAGCTGTCCGAGGTGGTGGAGGCCCTGCGCACGGCCTCGCGGGCGGAGGTCCAGCGGCTGATCGAAGGCTGGCTGGACGCCATGGACAGCCCCCGGGAGCGCTGGGCCCTGCTGAAGCTGATGACCGGCGCCCTGCGGGTCGGCCTGACGGCCAGGCTCGCCAAGCGGGCGGCTGCGGAAATGGGCGGCGTCGAGCCGGCCGAGATCGAGGAGCTGTGGCACGCCCTCCATCCGCCCTATGAGGATCTGTTCGCCTGGCTGGAGGGGCGCAGCGAGAAGCCGTCGTCCGAGAACCCGGGCCGCTTCCGGCCGGTGATGCTGGCCCAGGCCATCGACGAGGCCGTCGACTTCGCCCGGCTCGACCCCGCCGACTATGTGGCCGAGTGGAAGTGGGACGGCATCCGCGTCCAGGCCGTGAATGAGGGCGGCGTGCGCCGGCTCTACACGCGGACGGGCGACGACATTTCCCGGACGTTCCCGGACATTCTGGACGCCCTGACGGACGAGGGCGTCATCGACGGCGAACTGCTGGTGATGCGCGAGGGCCGCGTGGCGAGCTTCGCCGACCTGCAGCAGCGGCTGAACCGCAAGGCCGTGGATGGGAAGTTGCTGGCCCGCTATCCGGCGGCGATCCGCGCCTACGACCTGCTTCAGGACGGGCCGGACGACACCCGCACCCTGCCCTTTGTCGAGCGCCGGCGGCGGCTGGAGGCCTTCATCACCCGCCAGGCCAGCCCGCGCCTCGACATCTCGCCCCTCCAGCCGTTCGCGACCTGGGCCGAACTCGCCGAACTGCGGGCCGGCCCCCCGCCGGGCGATCCGCAGATCGCCGAGGGCCTGATGCTGAAGCGGCGGGATTCCGTCTATGAGGCCGGCCGGCCCAAGGGCCCCTGGTTCAAGTGGAAGCGCGATCCATTCCTGGTGGACGCGGTGCTGATGTACGCCCAGCGGGGTCACGGGAAGCGCTCGAGCTTCTATTCGGACTACACCTTCGGCGTCTGGACCGAGGATGCGGCCACCGGCCAGCGGTTCCTCACCCCGGTGGGCAAGGCCTATTTCGGCTTCACCGACGAGGAGCTGAGGCAGATCGACAAGTTCGTGCGCGACAACACCACCGAGCGTTTCGGGCCCGTCCGTGCGGTCCGCGCCGAACCCCGCGCCGGCCTGGTCTTCGAGGTGGCCTTCGAGGGGCTCCAGCGCTCGAGCCGCCACAAGTCAGGCGTCGCCATGCGCTTCCCGCGGATCAACCGCATCCGCTGGGACAAACCCCCGGGCGAGGCCGATGACCTCGCCGCCCTCGAGCGCCTGCTGATCCAGATGGAGGGACGCTAGGGCCAAGCCTTGCGGCGCGATCGGCGTTAGCGCAGACAGGGCGCGCATGACTTCAAGCGAAATCGCCCTGCTGCCGCCCATCGACGTGCCCTTCGTTCGGCCATTGCGGACGGGCGACGAACTGGCGGCGATCGAAGCGGCCGTCGAACGGCGGGTGCTGGCCGGGGACAATGCCGCCTCGCGCGCCGCCGAGGCCTATCTGCGCGAGGCCCTGGGCATAGGCCATGCGCTGCTTACCCCATCCGGAACGGCGGCCCTGGAGCTGGCTGCGATCCTGGCGGGCCTGGGGCCGGGGGACGAGGTGGTCATGCCCTCGTTCACCTTCTCGTCCACGGCCAACGCCGTGGTGCTGCGCGGGGCGACGCCGGTGTTTGTCGATGTGCGGGCCGACACCCTGAACATCGATGTCGAGCAGGTCCGGCCGGCCCTGAGCGAGCGCACCCGGGCGATCATGGTCGTGCACTACGCGGGCGTGCCCTGCGACATGGACCCGATCATGGAGCTCGCCGCCAAGGCGGACCTGACGGTGATCGAGGACGCGGCCCAGGCGCTGCACGCCCGCTACAAGGGCCGCGCGGCCGGCGCCCTGGCCGACATGGGCGCCTTCAGCTTCCACGAAACCAAGAACATCCATTGCGGCGAAGGCGGCGCCTTCACCTGCCAGGCGGACAACCTTGGCCGCCGCGCCGAGATCGTCCGCGAGAAGGGGACCAACCGCGCCGCCTTCTTCCGCGGCGAGATCGACAAGTACACCTGGATCGACGTGGGCTCGTCCTTCCTGCCCAGTGAGCTCAACGCCGCCTTCCTTGCGGCCCAGCTCGAACGTTCCCGTCAGATCACCGGCCGGCGGCTGGAAATCTGGTCGGAGTATCATCAGGCGTTCCGCGGCCTGGGCGAGGCGGGCCTCGCGCGGCTGCCGCACATTCCCGAGGCGTGCGAGCACAACGCCCACATCTATCACCTGCGCCTGCCGTCGCTGGAGCGCCGCACAGCCGTGATGCGGGCGCTCCGCGAGAAGGGCGTGCAGGCCACCTCGCACTACGTGCCCCTGCACGCTTCGCCGGCGGGGCTTCGTTATGGCCGGCAGGTCGGCGACATGGCCAATACCGACGCGGCGGGCGAAGGGCTGATGCGGCTGCCGCTCTGGGCCGAGATGACCTCGGCGCAGGTCGGGCAGGTCATCGACGCGGTGCGCGCGGCGCTGCGTTAAATCGGGGCG
>Ga0065721_10049097_pt1 | contig 46389 bp, 45 predicted proteins | sample Mesricmetagenome_FD_59108 | JGI IMG/M metagenome (GOLD analysis project Ga0065721, IMG submission 59108) | Mesophilic microbial community from rice straw/compost enrichment Sample: eDNA_1 v2 (version 2) | ecosystem: Engineered > Solid waste > Grass > Composting > Bioreactor | place: USA: Davis...
AGAACAAAAGTGAAGTCGATGAATTTCTGAATTTTACGGAGAGGATGGTTGGGGAGGACAAGCTCCTCGATGCAGACAAACTCATATTGTGTTTGCACATTGGGATTGGAACGGAGCACATTACCACCGCCTATACAGTATAGCAATATTATACCATATTAACGCGGTGAATTGTTAAAGAAAACTGGCATAAAAAAGCCTGCTGAAGGTTTTTCAACAGGCTGGCCCGCGGACGCGGGCTTTTGTTATTGATGATAATACGATACTTCGTCGGAGGCGAGCCGGATAATGCCGCCCTTCTCGCGCCTTAGCGCGATCAGCAGCCGGAACCTCGGCGTTAGCAGCCACAGGTGCCAATATAGCATCGCGATCACGAGCGAAGCATGCGCCCAAGGATAGAACAACCCGGTCACGCAGCAGCCGACCAGCATGAGATGGAAGTGAAGCCTCCGGAATAACGAAAGGCGGGTGTCGAGAATCGGCAACGGTCCGATCCACGGCCAATCTCGTCTGATCGTCCATCTTTTCTCCGAGAATTTATCGACGCGCCGGAGGGTGAACCGCAGCACGATCGCATGGACGAGCAGCATCAAGCCAGCCGCTACGACCGACAAGAGCAGCCCAAGCGTACCGTATACGCCGGACATCGCCGCCGGAACCAGTAGAGCGGTAGCCATGTAACTATATTTCCTCTCGGGTCTAAGCGAGATTCTTCGGATAAGCTTATAATGATAGAAAGTAGCGTCGGCTTTCGCAGCAGCGTTAGTCGAATTCAAGCCATGAGCCTCCTTGCCGTGCAACATGACAGCTTCTGTACCTTAGTATCGGTCTATCTCGGATTGAATGTTAGGGTTTGGTGGATTCTCCGCTATGAATGTGTATTTTTTCATAGACTTCGGGGAAGACTGTAAGACATCACTAGAAAAGGCAGGGGTGTGTTATGGAGGAACTCGAGCGAAAAACATGCATCGTCTGCGGAGAACCGAAGGATGAAGGCATTACGATCGTTACGGAATTTATATGTAATTCTTGCGAATCGACGATAGTCCAGACGAACGTAGAAGACGAGAAGTATCCATTCTTCGTAAAGCAAATGCGGCAATTATGGGTTAAGTTTCATGCTTGAATCGAATGTGCGGAGCGTTAGCGCCTCAAGAGGGCGTTGACGCTTCTTTTATTGCGGCGACCTAGTTGATACAATGGAAAAATGGAAAATAATGAGGAGTAGTCATCATGCCAATCGATCAGCACCAAGCGCCGTTATTCGAAGCATTGGCCGCGCATGCCGGGCTTCACGCACACTCTTATCATGTGCCGGGGCATAAGCAGCAGGCGGAAGGCTTCGATCCGGGAGCTGCGGCATTCTATCGCGCGCTGCTGCCGCTAGACGTGACGGAGCTCGCGGATACGGATGACCTGCATCATCCGCAAGGACCGCTGGCCGAGGCGCAGCGACTGGCCGCGATATGCTTCGGCGCCGAGGAGACAAGCTTCCTCGTCGGGGGAAGCACATCGGGGAATTTGGCCATGATCCTCGGAACGGGCAGCCCAGGGGATCTCTATATCGTTCAACGCAACGTACATAAGTCAATCATTCATGGTCTCATGCTGGCGGGGGTCAGAGCGGTTATGCTCGCGCCGCAGCTAGACTCCTTGTCGGGCCTTGCCGTTATTCCGCCCGCGAGCAGCATCGAGGCTGCGCTGGATCGCTATCCGGAAGCGAGAGGCGTTATCCTGTCCACGCCTAATTATTATGGAATGATCGCGTCTCTTGAGCAGATCGTACAGCTCGCTCATAAGCGGGGCGTTCCGGTATTAGTCGATGAGGCGCACGGGGCTCACCTTGGCTTTCATCGGGCTTTTCCCGAATCCGCGCTGAGGGCAGGGGCAGACGTCGTCGTTCAATCGACGCACAAGATGTTATCGGCCATGACGATGGGGGCCATGCTGCATATGCAGGGAGACATCGTCGATTGTGAGGCGATTAAGCAGGCGCTGCGAATGGTGCAGAGCTCGAGCCCGTCCTTCCCGATTCTCGCCTCGCTCGATTTAGCGCGCAGACAGCTTCATATAAGCGGAGCGGCAGCCTTCGAGTCAGCGCTTGAGGCGGTACGAGTCGTTATCGACCGGCTGGAGGAGACGCCGTTCCGTGCCATCGGGTACGGACGCTATGCTAGCGACAGGTGGAGCTATGACCCGTTGAAGCTTGTCATGTTCGATCAAGACGGCAAGCTAAGCGGTACGGAGCTTCGTGACGAGCTCGCCAAGAGGAATTGTATCGCCGAGATGGCTGATGACCGTTATGCGGTGCTGGCGTTCGGCCCAGGCAACGTCAGGGCGGATGGAGATGCGCTGCTCGAAGCGTTGCGCGATATTGCGGATCGATTAGGAGACCCGACACCTGTATCCGCCGCCCAACCGACTGCCGTGCAAGTCATGGAACAATCGGACACTGACGTTCCGGAGCCGGTCACGTTCCGCCGCGGAAGACTGTCGGTGAAGTCTGTCCGCCTCGAGGACTGCGAGGGCTTAACGGCCGGGGAATGGGTCATCCCATACCCTCCGGGAATTCCCGTCCTATACCCCGGCGAGGAGATAACCAAGAATACGATAATCGAGCTCTTAAGATGGCGTACGAGCGGCGCGCAAATTCAAGGAGCGCTCGATGCCGCGCTGAAGCATATTGTCGTGCAAGGAGATTAAGCAATGAGGGCTCGCGATATACGAACGATCGTGGCTTGGACTGCAGTCATCGGTTCAGCCATCCTTATCCTATGGCTGTTAATGCTCCCTCCAGTGTTGGGCTTGGCAGATAGCGGTGATTTCGCTCGCGTGATGGGCGGAGCGGGGATCGCGCCGCTCGATCCGAACGAATCTTACGAGGATCGCTATTTCGGCTTCTCGCATCAATACTACGGCTACGGCGGCTATATGCTGGGCGGCTACTTCTCGACCCATGTTCTGCTCGTCGCGATTGCCGGGTGGATCGGCAGGATCGTGAGCCTGGAGCATTTCGACATGCGGGTTCTAGGATGCTGCTATGCCGCGCTATATCTTTGGGCTATCGTGCTGCTGATTCGATCCTCGCCTAAAGTCGATAACCGCAAGGCAACGCTGGCGATAGCCGTGGTCTTGGCAGCTTGCCTTGTATTCATCTTTGGCGATATCGGCTACATCGTCTATTATCAGTCGTTCTTCGGCGAGCCTTATGCGCTGATAGCGACACTGTTAACGGTTGGCGCGGTGCTTGCTCTACTGGCTTCGGATAAGCCAAGCGGCGCGATGCTGGCTATCTTCATCGGCGCCGCGTTAGCGCTGGCCACCTCGAAGATCCAGAACGCGCCGTTAGGCTTCGCCTTTGCACTGCTAGCCTGGCGAATGCTGAAGCTGCGCAACGACCGGACATGGCGCAAGCAGGTGTGGACCGGAGCGATCGTGCTGGTCGTCTGCTCCGCGTTGATGATCGTTGTAGCTCCGGATCGGCTCAAGCATACGAACCTGTACCAGTCTATTTTTTTCGGCGTGCTTAAGAATTCCCAGGATGTCGCGTCCGACATGAGAGAGTTAGGGATTCCGGATAAATATGCGGGGCTGGCGGGCACGAACTATTTTCAGAAGGATACCGTTATTCCGCAGTCGGACCCGGTCTTGCACCGGGAGGTGTTGGAGAGACTGAGTCATACGGACATTGCGCTGTATTACGCGCGTCATCCGTCGCGGTTTATTCAGAAGCTGGAGGTAGCGGCAACCAACGGGGTATACATACGGCCGCTCTACTTAGGCAATTACGATCAATCAGCTGAGAAGCCGAGAGGCGCGGTATCGCACGCCTTCAGCGCGTGGAGTCAGTGGAAGGTGAAGACGATGCCGCATACACTGGGTATATTCCTCATGTTCTATGCGTTCTACTATCTCGCGCTTGCGTGGATCTGGCTAAGTACGGCATCGCGAAGGCTGCGGTTGGGCGTGGAGACGATGGCAATTATCGGCATAGCGGGTGCATTCGCCGTGTTCGTCGCGATTATCGGCGATGGCGAGGCCGACATGGGCAAGCATTTGTTTATGTTCAATGTGTGCTTTGATATGATGGTAATAAGCATCGTTACGGGAATGGCGTATGGGCTTGCGAAGCTCGTTACGCGCCGAGGATAGGTGCAGAAGCGGGACGTGTTGGAGAGGGGACTAGAGAGTTGCGAGGCGGAACGTTCATTACGCTCGAAGGCGGAGAAGGCTCGGGCAAAACGACATTGATACAAGCGATAGAACGCAAGCTGGAACAGTCAGGCCATCGCGTGATGGTGACGCGGGAGCCGGGCGGAATTCCGATCGCCGAAGCGATCCGCGAGATCATCCTGGGACGGGAGAATACGGCCATGGATCCGCGCACGGAGGCTTTGCTCTACGCGGCGGCGAGACGTCAGCATCTGGCCGAGAAGGTAATGCCTGCGCTGGCGCAAGGAATCGACGTCATCTGCGATCGTTTCGTGGACAGCAGTCTCGTCTATCAAGGGATCGGCAGAGGCATCGGGATAGACCCGATCTGGGAGATCAACCGGTTCGCGACGGAAGGCTGCATGCCCGATCTGACGATCTACCTTGATCTGGATCCGGTAATCGGACTTCAGCGCATCCAGGCGAACGAGAACCGCGAGCTGAATCGGCTCGATCTCGAAAGCATCGGTTTCCATGAGCGCGTTCGACAAGGATATCGGCAGGTGGCGGAGCAGTTCAAGGATCGGATCGTGGCGCTCGACGCGTCGCAGACGCCTGAGGCGTTAGCCCTAGAAGCATGGACGCTCATCGAAGCAAAACTTAGCCTTAAACGATCGTAGAAAAAGAGGATTTTGCACATCGGATGTCCAATTTATAATAGGTAGAGACAGACCCCATTACGAACCGAGGAGGGCCTGAACGATGAAACTTCTTATTGCCGTGATTCAGGATAAAGACAGCAATCGACTGTCGAATGCGCTTATTAAGGAAGGATTTCGGGCGACGAAGCTGGCCAGTACCGGCGGATTCCTGCGCGCCGGCAACACGACGTTCTTGATCGGGATCGAAGACGAACGTGTGCAGAGCGCGCTCGATGTCATTCGCGCCAACTGCAAAGTACGCGATCAGCTGGTCACGCCGGTATCTCCGGTAAGCGGGGCGGCGGATTCCTACATTCCGTTCCCGGTTGAAGTTCAAGTCGGCGGCGCCGCGGTATTCGTCATGCCGGTCGAACGCTTCGAGCATTTCTAATGAAGCGGGACGGTGAACACGCATGAAGATCCAGTCGCCGGGCTATCCGCTCATTAACAAGGCTGTACCAAGAGGCGAACTGGCCAACCGCCCGCCGCAGATGCAAAGCTTCGGCGATATGCTGCACCACCAAGACGAACAGCGAACGCAAGAGGAATTGCAGCGCAAGCTTGAGGACATTCGTCTGCAAGGAGATCGGCTGGCTCGGTCGATGACGGTTCGCGAGCTTGTGCTTTACCGTCAGATGGTAAAGTCGTTCCTAGAGGATACCGTTAAGCGCGGTGTAGGGCTGAAGGATACACGAGGCTGGGATCGCCGCGGTCGGAGCAAGCGTTATAAGCTTCTCGAGGAAGTGGACGCGATGCTCGTGGCGATGGGCGAAGAGCTACTGGCAACCGAAGAAGGCCGCTTGGATCTGCTGAATAAAGTCGGCGAAATTCGCGGCATCTTGATCAATTTGGCATTTTAGGCGATGGGCCGGTTGTTGGCTATTCACGGCTATCGCATAAGGAGTTCTAAGCATGGGCTTTGAGCAAATACTCGGTCAGGAGCGCGTGAAGTCGATCCTGCGCAGCGCGCTGACCACCCGCAAGATCGCCCATGCGTACCTGTTCGCGGGACCGAGCGGCTCCGGCCGCCGCGAGATGGCGCAAGCGTTCGCGCAAGCGATCTTCTGCGAGCGCGGCGGCGCGGACGCCTGCGGGGAATGCTTGTCCTGCCGCAAGGTCATGCATGGCAACCATCCGGATTTACATGTGATTACGCCGGACGGCGCAACCGTAAAGATCGAACAAATTCGCGCCCTGCAGCGCGAATTGTCGTATCGGAGCGCCGGAGCGGGGTATAAGGTTTATATTATAGAAGCTTCGGAGACAATGACGACGCAGGCAGCGAACAGCCTGCTCAAATTCCTCGAAGAACCGCCGGCTCCAGTGGTCGCGATCTTGCTCGCGCCAAGCGCCCAAGCGGTACTGCAGACGATCGTATCCCGTTCCCAATTGGTCGCTTTCACGCCCGGGGATCGGGAAGCGCTGGAAGCAGCTCTCGTCGCGGAGGGCAAACCGCCTCTCCTATCGCGCGCTGCCGTGAATTTAGCTTCCGGATTAGCGGCGAGTCGAAAATTGGTAGAAGAGAATTGGTTTGCAGAAATTCGAAACGTAGTGATACAATTAGGGAAGGAGCATCCGTCCCGGTTCTCTGCGAATCTGCTACAAGCGCAGCAGCAGGTGTTTAAGACGGATCTCTCGGAACATGTCGAAATCTTGCTGCAGCTGTTAGCGCTGTGGTATAGAGATATGATATACGCCATGACCGGACGCCAGCAGATGATGGTGTTCCCTGATCAAGGAGATTGGATCGCGAAGACGGCCTGGTCCCGGACGATCGACGGATGGGTATCGGCGATGGAGTCCGCGCTCATGGCGGCAAGAAGAATTAAAGCTCATGTGCCGCCGCAATTGGCGCTTGAGCAATTTCTGGTGAACGTGCGGGAGGGATAGATTTGTACGATGTCGTCGGCGTCCGCTTCAAGAAAGCGGGCAAAATCTATTATTTCGATCCCGCCGAGCATCCGGTGTCCAAAGATCAGCACGTTATCGTCGAGACGGCTAGAGGAGTAGAATACGGCAAAGTCGTCGTTGGACCGAAGACGGTAGGCGAGTCCGACGTCGTTCTGCCCTTGAAGAAGGTTATTCGCATCGCTGGCGATACCGACGCCAAGGCGGTCGACGAGAATCGCAGTGCGGCGAAGAATGCTTTCGCGGTCGGATTGCAGAAGATCAAGGACCATGCGCTTAAGATGAAGCTTGTGGACGTGGAATACACGTTCGACCGGAATAAAATCATTTTTTATTTTACGGCTGAAGGCCGCGTCGATTTCCGTGAATTGGTCAAAGACTTGGCCGGCGTATTCCGGACCCGCATCGAATTGCGGCAGATCGGCGTGCGCGATGAAGCGAAGATGCTCGGCGGTATAGGTCCGTGCGGGCGCGTGCTCTGTTGTTCCTCGTGGTTAGGCGATTTCGAACCGGTCTCCATCAAGATGGCTAAAGACCAGAACTTATCGCTGAATCCGACGAAGATATCGGGGCTCTGCGGCCGACTCATGTGCTGTCTGAAATACGAGCACGACAATTACGAGAGCGCCAAAGAAGAGCTTCCGTCCGTCGGTAGAATGGTTGTTACATCGATGGGCGAGGGCAAGGTAGTCGGCCTTAACGTCGGCTCCAGAAGCGTGCATGTGCAGCTGTTCGAGCTTGGTAAAGTGAAGGAGCTGCCTTTCGACGATGTCGTCTTGAAGTGACGCACTCGACATACTCGGATGCCTTGAGGTGGATGGTTGTTCATGAAGGATATTTTCGCTCGCGTGAATGAGCTTGAATCGCACTTGGGTGCGGTTCACGCGGATTTCGGATCGCTCAAGCAGAAGATTAAAGAGCTGCTCGAAGAAAACCAGCGGCTGCGGATCGAGAATGGGCAGTTGCGCAAAGTGCTCAAGCGAGAAAATGAACCGACGGCGCCTCCTCAGACGGCAGAACAACCGGCTGCCGTTAAAGGAGACAAGCCGGCGCCGGTTGCATTAGGCGTTGGGGAAGGCTACGATAACTTGGCAAGGCTGTACCACGAAGGGTTTCACATCTGCAACGTCTACTATGGGCATCTGCGGATGGAAGGAGATTGCTTGTTCTGTCTGTCTTTCCTGAGCAAGTAAGCAAGTCGAATACATCGGACGAAGCACGCCGTCTTTCCTTCATAAGGAAAGGCGGCTTTTGTTAAGAATAGAACAAAGGCAGGATGATCATGAACGAAGCGAACGTAGCAGGCAGTGCACGGCTTGAGCCGGGAGAACGATTGGATGATTTGCTGACGCATAACCTGAAGATCATACAAAGTCCCGACGTGTTCAGCTTCTCCTTGGATGCGGTGCTGCTCGCTCGGTTTGCCGGCGTGCCTCCCCGGGGTCGCGTGCTTGATCTATGTACGGGCAATGGCGTCATACCGCTGCTTCTGACGACTCGAACGGCGGCCGTCATCGATGGCGTGGAGATCCAATCGCGGCTTGCGGATATGGCGCAGCGCAGCGTTCGGCTTAACGGGCTGGAGGATCGGGTTACGATTACCGAAGGGGACCTGCGCGAGTGGAAGGCGGAGGGCGAGCTATATGACGCGGTCACCGTAAATCCTCCATACTTACCGCTGCAGAGCGGCGATCATAAGGACAACGTCCATCAGGCTATGGCCCGTCACGAGCTCAGCTGCAGGCTGGAGGACGTCGTTGCGGCTTGCGCAAGGTCTGTCCGGCGCGGCGGGCGAGTGTCCATGGTCCACCGTCCGTCCAGGCTGGCCGATATTATCGATCTCATGCGCCGATATAAGCTGGAGCCGAAGCGGATCCGGTTCGTTCACCCCCGCAAGGAAGCCGAGGCGAACATGGTATTAATAGAAGCAACGCGCGAGGGCAAGCCGGAGGTGCGGCTGTTGCCGCCTGTTATCGTGTATGGAGACGACGGGGACTATTCGCCGGAGCTGCTCGCGGTATTCTACGGAGAGGCAGCGGAGCTGCCAGGATTCAAGCGTCATAACGGGCGGGCTCACGGTCCGAGTTACGCGGGTAAGGATACGCAGGAAGAGGGTGAGTAAGGTCGAGCCCGACGAAGATTTCGTATATCAAGGAGGAGTCGCAATGATGGAAGCAAGCGTCCAACGCAGCTTCGCGAACCGCGATCGGCCGGGGACGCTGTACCTGGTCGCTACGCCGATCGGCAACCTGGAGGATATGACGTTCCGCGCGATCCGGACGCTGAAGGAAGTGCAGCTGATCGCCGCCGAAGATACGAGGCAGACGCGCAAGCTGCTGACTCACTTCGAGATTCAGAATCGATTAGTCAGCTATCATGAGCATAACCGCGAAGCGAGCGGTCCCGAGCTGATCCGGATGCTCACGGAAGGACAGAGCATCGCCTTAGTCAGCGATGCGGGCATTCCTGCCATCTCCGATCCGGGAGCCGATCTCGTGGCTCTAGCCGTCAGCGAGGGAATACCCGTCGTGCCGATTCCGGGCGCTAACGCGGCGTTATCGGCGCTGATCATCTCTGGTCTGCCGACGGACCGGTTCCTGTTCATCGGCTTCCCTCCGCGGGAACGCAAGGGCATGAACAAGCTGCTGGACACCTTGGAGAACGAGACGGGTACGATCCTCATGTACGAATCGCCGCACCGGTTGAAGAAGACGTTAGCCGTCATCGCGGAACGATGGGGATATCGGGGTGTGGCGATCGTACGCGAATTAACGAAGCGTCATGAGGAAGCGGTCAGAGGAACCGTGCAGGCATGCTTGGCCCACGTGGAGCAGCATCAACCGCTCGGCGAGTGCTGCATCGTGCTTCAAGGGAAGTCGGAAGCGGAGCGCTTGGCGGATTCGAACGGAGAGGCAGGCGCTGCTGCAGGAGTCTGGTGGTCGGAGCTTACGTTAGCCGAGCATGTACAGGCGTACGAGGACAAGCAGCAAACCCGCAAAGAAGCAATGAAGTCGGCAGCCGCGGACCGGGGAGTCTCGCGCCGGGACGTCTATCAAGCGCTGCTGGGAGAAGAGTAGGTTCAGATAAACAAAAAAACGCCTCCCGATACCATTCTCGGGAGGGTTGCAAGGAGTTATAAAAAGGTTAGAATTAACATTTATAAGAGTACAACATCATTATAAACTATTTTCTTTAATTTGTCACAGGTGAAGGCAAATCCTTCAAACATTCTCTGCAAACAATTTTTCCTTTGAAATACGTAACGTTCTCGGCGTTGCCGCAGAAGATACAAGCTGGCTCGTATTTTTTCAGCATGATGCGCTCGCCGTCTACATAAATTTCAAGCGCGTCCTTCTCTCCGATGCCTAGCGTACGACGAAGCTCGATCGGAATGACCACCCGTCCTAGCTCGTCTACTTTACGCACGATACCTGTGGATTTCATCATTTGGAATTACCCCTCTCGTAAGGTTAGAATGAATGCAAACGGACACTATCGTCCAAAGCTTGTCCTGTTATCGCCAGTATTCGACAAGTTATTCGACAAAGTTCACTGTTTTCCGATATTTATAGTACCAACCATTCCCAAAAAAGTCAACCTGAAAGCTGTCTGTTTATATGGATATTTTCATGAGAATCTTATAATATAAGGCGGAAATTAGAACGAGGTCTCGTTAATGTCATGAAAACAAACAGGAAATCGTTTTACGACACAATTCGACACATTCTGATACCCGATACCTAAATAGTTGAAAATCCATAAATTCCGAGGTGATAATCGATGGTTGCGAAGCTGCAGGAAGAGAAAGTATTCAAGGATCCGGTCCATTCCGCCATCTACGTGCAGGACTTGACGATCTGGAAGCTGATCAATACGCCGGAATTTCAACGACTGAGAAGGATTAGGCAGTTGGGAACGTCCTACTTAACCTTCCATGGAGCCGAGCACAGTCGATTCTCGCACTCGTTAGGCGTATACGAGATTACTCGTAAAATCATCTCTCAATTCGAGCGCAACGGCTATTCAGATTGGCCGCAAGAAGAGGGGCTGCTGAGCTTATGCGCGTCCTTATTGCATGATGTAGGACACGGACCGTTCTCCCATTCGATCGAGGAAGTGTTCCACACGCACCACGAGGAATGGACTTGCGACATTATCGAGGGCGATACGGAAATTAATCGCGTGCTTAGAGAGGTATCTCCGGACTTTCCGAGGCAGGTGGCTTCCGTTATTCGCAAGACGTACGATAAACCGATCGTCGTAAGTCTCGTGTCGAGCCAGATGGACGCCGATCGCATGGATTATTTGTTAAGGGACGCTTATTTTACGGGAGTGAACTACGGGACCTTCGACTTGGACCGCATTCTGCGCGTGCTTCGGCCTTACCAGGGCAAGATCGTCGTCAAGGAGAGCGGCATGCACGCGGTGGAAGATTATTTGATGTCCCGTTACCAAATGTACTGGCAAGTATACTTCCATCCGGTCACTCGCAGCTCGGAAATCGTACTTCGGCAAATTTTCCGCAGAGCAGGCGAGTTGATGCGGGACGGATACGCGTTCGGTTTCATGCTTCCGCCGCTTGCGCATTTAATAGAAGGAACGCTATCGTTATCAGACTACCTGATGCTGGACGAAGCGCTCGTACAGACGGCTTTTCGACAATGGGAGCATGAACGAGATGAGCTGTTGTCGAATTTATGCGGACGATTCCTGAATCGGCAGCTGTACAAATATACGCCGCTGGAGCATAAGGACGAAGCGTGGTTGTCCGACCTTAGGGAGGAATGGAGATCGATCGGCCTTCAACCGGAATATCATCTGGAGGTCGATACGCCGTTCGATTCCCCTTACGATATCTATAAGCCGGAGTTACTGCCGGGCAGCCGCGGGAAGCTGCCGATCCTGCTGCTGGACGACCGCGAGCAGCTGACGGAAATTTCCGTGAAGTCGGACATCATCCGTTCGATTGCCGGCATCCATCGGGGCAAATACTACATCTATTACCCTGAAGACGAGGTCCGCAAGCATGCCGATCAACTGAGCTCAGAAACTCGCAGCAAACTCTCTATATAATAGAAGGGAGACAACTTCCGACATGTTAATCGACACCCACGCGCACCTAGACTCCCCGAAATTCGACAACGACCGGGAAGAGGTTATCGCACGCGCGCAAGAAGCTGGAATCGACACGATCGTCAACATCGGCTTTAACCGGGAAACCATTCCGACGACGATGGCGCTAGCCGAGAAATATCCGTTCATCTACGCGGCCGTCGGCTGGCATCCGACCGATGCGATCGATATGAAGCTAGAGGAGGACTTGGCGTGGATCGAGTCGCTATGCGCGCATCCGAAGGTCGTAGCGATCGGCGAAATCGGACTGGACTATTATTGGGATACGTCGCCTAAGGAGATCCAGCATACGGTCTTCCGCGAGCAGATCCGGCTTGCCCGCCAATTGAACAAGCCTATCGTGATCCATAACCGCGATGCGCACGAGGATATCGTCAAGCTGCTGCGCGAGGAACGCGCTTCGGAGGTCGGGGGCATCATGCATTGCTTCTCCGGCAGCTGGGAGATGGCCAAGCTGTGCCTCGATATGAACTTCTATATCTCCTTCGGAGGACCGGTGACGTTCAAGAACGCACGGGTACCTAAAGAGGTCATGGAGAAGGTTCCATTAGATCGAATATTGATCGAGACGGATGCTCCCTATCTGACTCCTCACCCCCATCGAGGACAACGTAACGAGTCTGCATATGTGCGTCTTGTGGCGGAGACGGCGGCTGAGATTAAGGGGTTAAAACTGGAGGAAATTGCTAAAATCACGAGCGAGAACGCCCGCAACTGTTTGTGTCTACCGAGATAAAACGGTTACATTCGATGAAATAAAGACCGGCACGTAGAAAAAACTGTTTTTTGGCGCATTAATTGCTCATTTTATCCGTGAATTCAGGAAAAAACGGTCAAATTCGCCCTTTGTGCCTTCTTTACACGCCGAGTAGGTAGAATGTATCATCTAGAACAGAAGTTTGAATATGGCATCCCTTTTCCAGCGCGCTGAGTCTCCAATATGGAGAGCGGGGGACCCGATAAAGCGGCGGCGATTCGAAGCAATCGTCCGACGTGGTCCGAGCAATCTTGGGGTGAATTTCGCAAGCGGTGTTCAGGCAGCTTCCCTCTGAAGCGATCCAGGCAATCGTAAGCGAATAGGGCAGCTCTCTTTGCCCGAACCCGACAGCTAACCTCGCAAGCGTAGTAGAGAGAGGTCAACCTCGTGCATCCCCATTCCCTTTAACTTTCTAAGCGGAAGCCACGAACAGGTCCTCTGTCAGTGGCTTTTTGTGTGTAAAAAAAGGCTTATGAATGGTCGGAATACGTAGAATCTCCTAGCTCGGAACAGGCGGCGCATCGCTAGAACCGCAATAAACATTATACAAGCACGGTTACTAGCATGTGTCGTTAACAAATCGGATAGTCGCGTCAGACTACAGTCATGCATCACAGTCGACGGCGGGGCTATGAAGGAGGAAGCGAGAAAATGGGAGAAGTTCCTGTACAGGATTCCCATGATCCACGACCGACCGGCAAGCTTATCGCACTGCTGCGATGGAAACATGAGCATATGCGCATCGTCCTACTAAGCGCCATTCTACTTTTCGCCGTACTAACCATGTTCATGTCGCTGCTGCAACCTGCAGAAGCCAAAAGTATTTCCATCGTGGACAACGGAGTAACCTCCGTCATCCAGACAAGAAGCACAGACATTCAAGACGTTCTGGCAGAGCAACAAATTAGGGTCGGACCTTATGATCGTTTATCGATAACGACGGGGGAATTGGTCAATGGCAGCACGATCGTAATCGATCGCGCGAAAGGCGTTACGGTTAAGGCGGATGGGAAAGAAGCCGTGAAATATACAGCGGCCGACTCCGTCGAAGAAGCGATTAAGGAGCTCCATCTTCCGCTGGGCGGCGAAGATCGGGTAAGTCCTGCGCTTCATACACCGGTAACAGAAGGCATGGAAGTTGTGATTACACGCGTTCGCACGGAAGTGGTCGAGTCGTCGGAACCAGTCGCGTTCCAAGTCGTGGAACAGAAGAACGCGGATCTGGCGGAAGGCAAGATCAAGGTCGTGAAGACGGGCCAAGAAGGACAAGTCGTCGTACGGACGGCTAAAGTGTATGAGGACGGCAAGCTTGTAGACGAACGGGTTCTGGAGAAGACTGTCTCTAAGCCCGCTGTCCAACAAGTTGTCGCGATCGGCACGAAGAAGCCTGAAGTGAAGACGCTCAGTTATAACGGCAAGCCGACCGCGGCGGAAGCTAAGGTCGTTAATCTGAATGGCAAGTCGGTGAAAGTCAAACGCATGCTCAGCAACGTAACGCTGACGGCGTATTCGGCCGACTTCGCTTCCACGGGCAAGCGGAAAGGCGATAAAGGCTACGGCATTACGTCTTCCGGCACGGTCGTGGAAGAAGGGCGCACGATCGCCGTCGATCCGAAGGTTATCCCTATCGGCTGGTGGGTGTACATCGAAGGGATCGGATTCCGCCGTGCGGAGGATACCGGAAGCGCGGTTAAAGGCAAGAAGATCGATGTCTATTATGACAGCGAGAAGCATGCGGATCGGTTCGGCACGAAGAAGGGCTATACGGTATACGTAATCGGCCCTGTCAAGCCGTCGGCAAGCTAACGGGGTCCATACCCTGTATCGAATCGGGAAGAGGCGTCATTGGCGCTTCTTCCCGTTTTGTGTTATAGCATACATAGGGAATATGGCAGACGGAAAAGGCGGAATGAAAGACGATGTTTCAAGAGATGATTGTCGTAGAAGGCAAAGACGATACGATAGCCATTAAGCGGGCGCTGGGCGCCGACACAATCGAGACGGGCGGTTCGGCGATCGGAGAAGACGTCCTAAGGCGTATCGAGCTTGCGCAGGAGCGCAGAGGCGTCATTATCTTTACCGATCCGGACGCGCCGGGAGAACGTATTCGCAAGATCGTGGCGGAGCGAGTGCCGGGAGCTAAGCATGCCTTCCTAACGAAGGACGAGGCGAGGAGCGCTCGCGGACTTGGCGTGGAGCATGCGTCGGACGAAGCGATACGCAGGGCGATCGATCGCGTACGGGGACCGGAGAGCAGCGATGACGAGTTCCTGGAGATCGAATGGAGCGATCTGCTGGACGCGGGACTTATCGTGCATGCTTCCTCCGCTCGTCGCAGAGAGCGAATGGGAGAGCTGCTCGGTATCGGGTATGCCAACGGCAAACAATTTCATAAAAGATGCCTCATGTTCCGCATCACGCGCGAAGAGTTCGCGGCGGCATTGGAACAACTGGAGCGGGAAGGGCTGTAGACGAATCCATGAGTAATCATTCGAATCAAGATATCGCGACATCGTCACGAACGAAGGAGATTATCCGTAAGCACGGCTTCACCTTCAAGAAAAGCTTAGGGCAGAACTTCCTTACCGACTTGTCCGTGTTGGACAAGATTATAAGCGCGGCGAATTTGGATAAGACCAAAGGAGCGCTCGAGGTCGGGCCGGGGATCGGCTCCTTGACCGAGCAGCTTGCGCAGGCGGCGGGCAAGGTGACGGCTGTCGAGCTGGACCAGAGGCTCATTCCGATTCTCGGAGACGTGTTGTCGCCGTATCCGCACGTAAGCGTCGTCCATGGAGATATTCTCAAGACGGATCTGCGGAAGCTATGGGAGGAACAGTTCGCCGGATGCGCCGGAGTCAGCGTCGTGGCCAACTTGCCTTATTATGTGACGACGCCGATTATTATGAAGCTGCTTGAGGAGCATCTGCCGCTCGAGAATATCGTCGTCATGGTGCAGAAGGAAGTCGCGGAGAGAATGGCGGCGAAGCCGGGCGGCAAGGAGTATGGCAGCCTCAGCATCGCCGTGCAATATTATTGCGAGCCCGAGCTCGTCTGCATCGTGCCGGGCAAGGCGTTCATTCCGCCGCCGAACGTGGATTCGGCCGTCATTAAGCTGCGGAGACGCACGGAGCCGGCCGTGGCGGTAGCGGACGAGGAGAAGTTCTTCCGCGTCGTTCAGACGTCGTTCACGCAACGACGGAAGACGCTGTCCAATAACCTGTCCGCGTTATCGGGCAAGGAGCGTAAGGCAGAACTGAATGAGCTGCTGCAGTCCTGCGACGTACAACCCGAGCGCCGGGCAGAGACGCTGTCGCTGGCGGAGTTCGCGCGCATTACCGAGGCGCTTACGGCGAGCGGCATGCTCTAGGCGCTAGGGACGCGCACCGGATGCGGCATCCTTCCATAGGATAGACGAAGAGGTGATTGCCCATGATGCAGGGGGATCTGGTCGTCCGCAAATCCTATGGCGGAGATATGCTATTCAGGGTTGCGGCATTCGCCGGACAGCAAGCCGTGCTCAGAGGGATGGATTATCGGTTGCTAGCGGACGCGCTGGTTCACGACCTCCAGAAGGTGCGGAATCCGGACGAGCTCGGCGGAACGCGCCGGGCTCGCTTGCATGCCGACCAATCCATTAGGCATATGAACGAGATGCGCAACAGGCAGACGGGACTCTCGGGATATCTGGCGCAGCTGGATGACAGACGTCAGCCTTATTTCGAATTGCCCGGCAAAGTGCTGCATCTGGACGGCGATTTCAATTATTTGAACAAAAGCATGCAAGTGTATCGTCAGCTCCGCGTTCCTGCGGAAGGCGTACATTGTCACGAGTCGCAGATGCCGCAGGTGCTTGCGCGGATGCTTCCTCAATTCCATCCGGATATCGTCGTCATTACGGGGCATGACGGCGTGCTGAAGCAGAAGCAAGATCTGCAGCAGCTTGGCAGCTACAAAAACTCGATCAACTTCGTTCGAGCGGTTGAAGTCGCCAGGGATTACGAGCGAAGCCGCGATTCGTTGATCGTTATCGCCGGAGCGTGCCAATCGCATTTTGAAGCGTTGCTTCATGCCGGCGCTAACTTCGCCAGCTCGCCCGGCAGAATCATGATTCACGCGTTGGATCCTGTCTATATCGCCGTACGGGCTTCGTTCACGCCCTTCCGCGAGACGATCAATATCGCGGACGTCATCGCGCATACGATCAGCGGCAAGCAGGGCGTCGGGGGCATCGAGACGATGGGGCGCTATCGGGTCGGCGTGCCGAATTTGAAAGCGGCTAATCAGGAACAAAATGTGAACATTGTGTGACAGAAAAAGAGCGAGATTGTGAAAAACCCCTTCACATCAAGGAAAATGACCGTTGACAGAAAAACCGTACCGTTGTTATAATATTGAGCTTATTTGACACCTCCCCTGATTTTAGTTATAATTTACAGGGAAAGAGGTGGTAGTGGATCATGGCTAAAAACGCGCTTCTAGAGATCAAACGAAGCCTGGAACCGCACGTCGGTTCGAAGATCATGCTCCGCGCCAACGGTGGACGCCGCAAGACCATCGAACGCACGGGCGTGCTGGAAGAAATCTACCCATCAGTGTTCATCGTCAAGCTCGATCAAGAGCAACACGCATTCAAGCGTGTCTCGTACAGCTATGCGGATATCTTGACCGAGTCGGTTGAAGTGATGTTGTGTAATGACGAAGGTCAGGTTCGCATCAACTATCTATCGCATTGACTCGTTGGTATGCACGGGCAGCACCGCGCTGAATAGGCGCCGGGGCTGCCTGTTTTGCATGCGCGGCGTTCGGCGGGGGCAAGCTAAGGCTTGAACGTCAACCATGCGAAGGAGGAAGCGGAATGAGTCGCAGAAGAGGCGTAATGTCCGAGCAATTCAAGGCCGAGATCGCCAAGGACTTAGGGATATACGATAAAGTACAGCAAGAAGGCTGGGGCGGGATCACGACCAAGGATGCCGGCAATATGGTGAAGCGGGCAATCCAGATTGCTGAGCAAGCGGCGGCGAAGGGGTCTCAGTCCCCTTAGGGGTCATCCCCTTTTTTATAACTGTATAACCAACCCCCTAAATCCCCCTTCCCCGGAAGGGGGACTCCAAGGGCTGCCGCCCTCTGGACACCCGGAAGAAATACCTCGGATGATCGTGTGGTGCAGTGTAAGGACGGGGGGCTATTGCTGGTGCTCGCGTTTTCGCTTGTGGTCCGGTTGTTGCCGGTCCACAGCGAAAAGCTTTAGTGTGGAGAATTCCCGCCTTGCTGCGCGGCGGCCCTTCGCCGGGTAACCGGCTGCGGGAAGTGTGGCGCCTACTTCGTGGCGCATTATCGTCTCGTTAATACTCGACTCCTTAAGCCGGACCTGCTATCCTTGAGGTCCGGCTTCTTGTCGAAATAACAACAAATCAACAGCTATTTTCTCCACAATCACCATCTGCGCCGTAATAACAACAAATCAACAGCTATTTTCACGTTTTCCGCCCAGTCTCGCTCTAAATGGGGAAATTACCTGCGTATGGTTGTTATTTTCGACGATAGCCCGGTACTGACTCGAAATAACTGCACTTGGTTGTTATTCTCGCTGAATAGGTGCAACACACTCTATATCCAGGGTGCGGCGTAGTTGTTATTTTCGGCGATAGCCCGGTATTGACTCGAAATACCTGCAAATGGTTGTTATTCGCCTAGCAGGGGGCAGAGGCGAATGTCCGCCGAGCGCGAAACCGCGGAAAATCGCAATCATTGATTGGGTTTGTTATAATATGTAAAGCCATGAACAAGCAAGCGAGGATAACCATGACGAAAATTTACGAGAAAGCGCCGGCGAAGATCAATTTGCTGCTGGACGTGCTGCGCAAGAGGGAAGACGGCTTCCACGAAGTCGAGATGGTCATGACGATGGTCGACTTGGCCGATCGGCTCGAGATGGAGGAGCTTCCCCGCGACCAGATCGTCCTGTCTAGCCAGGCGGGGTTCATTCCGCTCGACGAGAAGAACTTGGCCTTCCAAGCGGCGAAGCTGATTAAGGAACGCTACGGCGTCAAGCAAGGCGTATATATCCATCTGGACAAGCAGATCCCGGTGGCTGCGGGACTCGCGGGCGGCAGCAGCGATGCCGCGGCGACGCTCAGAGGCCTGAACAGGCTATGGAATCTGTCGCTTAGTGGAGAGGAGCTGGAGAGCCTCGGTGCGGAGCTCGGCTCGGACGTCCCGTTCTGTATTCGCGGAGGGACCGCGCTGGCAACCGGACGCGGCGAGAAGCTTACGCCGATTCCGCCGCCGCCGCAATGCTGGGTCATCTTGGCCAAGCCGCCGATTAACGTCTCGACGGCGGACGTCTACGGTAAGTTTCGGGTGAACGAGCTGAAGTCTCACCCGTCGCTTCCCCGGATGCTCGACGCTCTCGAGAAGCAATCGTTCCCGGACATGTGCGACGCTCTTGGCAACGTACTGGAGAATGTCACGTTAGAGCGTTACCCGGAGGTCAAGCAAATCAAAGATTGCATGGAGAGATTGGGCGCAGACGGCGTACTGATGTCCGGAAGCGGGCCGACCGTATTCGGCTTAGTATCCAAGGAAATGAAAGTGGCGAGAATATATAATGGCCTCAGAGGCTTCTGCAAAGAGGTATTTGTGGTAAGAATGCTTACATAGAAAGCTGGAGGGCTGTGATTTTAGGGGTTAATGTTGCCGAAAACCGTATAAAAGTGATATGATGCAGTTATATTATTCGGATTTGGCGGGGGAATGGGCAGTGAAAAAATTGAAACGCAGCGCTAGACTCGTTGAGATGACACAATATTTATTGGCCCGTCCTCATACGTTAATTTCTCTTACAGCATTCGCCGAGCGTTATCAATCGGCGAAGTCTTCGATTAGCGAAGATTTGGCGATTATCAAAGAAGTGTTCGAAGACGAAGGCATCGGCGAGCTGAATACGCTGGCCGGAGCCGCGGGCGGCGTGCGTTACGTTCCGAAGGTTCGTACCGATCTGGCGCTCGAGAAGATGGGCTCGATCTGCCGCGAGCTTGAACAGCCGGATCGGCTATTGCCGGGCGGCTACTTGTATATGACCGACCTGCTTGGTCAGCCGGGCATGATGCAGGAGGTAGGACGCATGTTCGCTTCCGCATTCGCGGATCGTGACATCGACGTTATTATGACGGTGGAGACGAAGGGTATCCCGCTCGCCAACGCGACGGCTCAGTTTCTGAACCTGCCTGTCGTCATCGTACGTCGGGACCACAAGGTAACGGAAGGCTCCGCGGTTAGCATCAACTACGTGTCGGGCTCTACCAAACGCATTCAGACGATGTCGCTCGCTAGACGCGCGCTCAAGGAAGAATCCCGCGTGCTGATCATAGACGACTTCATGAAAGCCGGGGGCACCATTCAAGGCATGGTCGATCTGCTCCATGAATTCCGGGCTGTCGTAGCCGGCGTAGGCGTATTCGTAGAATCCGGCGAAGTAGAGAACGAAGAGCGACTGCTGCATGATTACGTCTCATTGGCTCGCCTGACGGAAGTAGACTTGAAGACGAGGCAAATTACCGTTCAACCGGGTAACTTTTTTCAATAACGTATTCGGAGGTGATATTCATCTATGAGCCTTAGAATTGTATCTACACCAGACGCTCCGGCGGCGATCGGTCCTTATGCGCAAGCGGTACGTACCGGCAACCTGCTATTCACGTCCGGACAGATTCCGTTAACGCCTGCAGGACAACTCGTAGAAGGCGGTATCGAGGAGCAGACTCACCAGGTGCTCACGAACCTTCGAGCGGTGCTTGCGGCAGAGGGTGCAACGTTCGGCGACGTCGTGAAGGCGACCGTGTTCCTGAAGGACATGAATCAGTTCGCAGCGTTCAACGCGATCTATGCTTCGTACTTCGGAGAACATACGCCAGCCCGCTCTACGGTTGAGGTTGCACGGTTGCCGAGGGATGTTTTTGTCGAAATCGAATTGATCGCGGCGATTAATGTCGAAACTGTCAGGAATTAAAAAATTTTTTTAAATTTTAACATTGGTTTTTCCATATTTAAGAAGGAATCCGTACGATTTTGTGGAATATTACACCAAGTCTTCTGAAGGACAAAGGTGGTGAACACAAGTGCAAATTACAGATGTGAGACTCCGCCGCGTCAATTCGGAGGGTCGCATGAAGGCCATTGCTTCGATAACCATTGATAACGAATTCGTCGTACACGATATTCGCGTCATTGACGGCAACAATGGCATGTTCGTGGCCATGCCGAGCAAACGGACTCCGGACGGAGAGTTTCGAGACATCGCGCATCCGATCTCTTCCGGCACGCGCGAGAAGATCCAAGCAGCCGTACTGGCAGAGTATGAGCGCGCTGCGCAAGATGAAGAAGTTATGGTCGAAGGGGCATAATGATGAATACTCGGGAAGAGGGCCTATTTAGGCTCTCTTTTCATTTTATACAGAATAGGCTATGATGCTGATGTAATCGAAGAAGCGGTTGGAGGGCGTTATTCTATATGAAGAAAATGGCGATCGTGCTTGCGGCGGGACAGGGTAAGCGCATGAAATCGAAGCTATATAAAGTGTTGCATCCGGTATGCGGCAAACCGATGGTGAGCCACGTGCTCAGTGCGGTCAAGCAAGCCTCTTGCGAGCGCGCGGTTATTATCGTAGGGCATGGCGCTGAAGCCGTACGGACAACGCTCGGCGATACGGTGGAATACGCATTCCAAGCCGAGCAGCTCGGCACCGGTCATGCGGTCATGCAGGCGAAGGACTTGCTGGGCCAGGAAGACGGCGTAACGGTCGTCATCTGCGGAGATACGCCTCTCGTGCGTACCGAGACGATAGAAGCGATGATCGCCGAACACACGGCGCAAGGAGCCGCGGCAACGGTGCTGACGGCCGTATTCCCCGATCCGTCCGGTTATGGCCGCGTCGTGCGCGGGAAGAACGGCGCCGTGGAGCGAATCGTCGAGCATAAGGATTGCAATCCGGAAGAGGCGGCCGTGCAGGAGATTAACACGGGAACGTACTGCTTCGATAACCGGAAGCTGTTCGCGGCGCTTGAGCTCGTAACGAACAGCAACGCGCAGGGCGAGTATTACTTGACCGACGTCATCGGCATTCTGAAAGCGCAAGGCGAGCGTGTCGGAGCGAGCGTTATCTCCGATATCGCCGAAGCGATCGGCGTGAACGACCGCGTCGCGCTTGGCGAAGCGGAGCGTCTCATGCGTCTTCGGATTAACGAGCAGCACCAGTTGAACGGCGTAACGATCATCGACGCCGCCAATACGTATATCGGTTCTGACGTCACGATCGGGGAGGATACGGTCCTGCATCCCGGAACGATTCTGCGCGGGAATACGTCCATCGGCTCGGATTGCGTCATCGGACCGGGCGCCGAATTGACGGATACCGTCGTCGGCAGCGGCGCGACGATCCGGCACTCCGTCGCGGAGAACGCGAAGGTCGGCGACGATTGCAACGTCGGACCGTTCGCTTACTTGCGGCCGGGCACGAAGCTAGGCAATCACGTGAAGATCGGCGACTTCGTCGAGATCAAGAACGCCGTCATCGGCGAGAACAGCAAAGTTCCGCATCTGAGCTACGTCGGCGACGCGGTCGTCGGATCTAACGTAAATATCGGCTGCGGAGCGATTACCGCCAACTACGACGGGTATAATAAATCCGTGACCGAAATCGGAGACGACGTCTTCATCGGCAGCAACGCGAACTTGATCGCTCCGGTTAAGATCGGCAACGGCGCATACGTGGTAGCCGGTTCTACGATCACGCACAACGTGGCGGACAACGATCTGGCGATCGCGCGCGAACGGCAGGTCAATAAGCCGGGTTATGCCGATAAGTTGCGCGCACGCGCGAAAGCGAAGAAGGAACGAGGCTCCGAATAAGGTTGAATATACTTACGAAACCCGAATATAAAGGCGGTTGTCATATGGCGTATCCTGATGCCACGTTGAAACTGTTCTCCTGCAGCTCCAATCGAAAGCTGGCGGAAGCGATCGCCAGCTATATCGGCGTGGAGCTTGGCCGCGCCGACATGGGACGATTCAGCGACGGAGAGACGCACATCCGCCTGGATGATAGCGTCAGAGGCGACGACGTGTTCGTGATCCAATCGACATCCGCGCCCGTTAACGATCATTTGGTCGAATTGCTAGTCATGGTAGACGCCCTGAAGCGGGCATCGGCTAAGACGATTAACGTCGTCGTACCCTATTACGGGTATGCGCGGCAAGACCGCAAGGCGCGCTCGAGAGATCCAATCACCGCCAAGCTGGTCGCCAACCTGATCGAGACGGCCGGAGCGCATCGCGTCATCGCCATGGACTTGCACGCGATGCAGATCCAAGGCTTCTTCGATATCCCGGTCGACCATCTGATCGGGGTACCGATATTGGGCGATTACTTCAAGAACAAGAACCTGCACGCCCCCGTGGTCGTATCCCCCGATCACGGCGGAGTCGTGCGGGCTAGAAGGCTGGCGGACGAACTCGGGGCATCCCTCGCGATCATAGATAAGCGAAGACCGGAGCCCAACGTCGTGGAAGTGATGAACATCATCGGCGACGTCTCGGGCCGTACGGCTATCTTGATCGATGATATTATCGATACCGCCGGGACGATCGCGCTGGCGGCGACCGCGCTTAAACAGGCTGGCGCAGGAGAGCTCTACGCCTGCTGTACGCATCCGGTATTATCCGGAGTGGCGATGGACCGGTTGGAGGCTTCTCCGCTCAAGGAGATCGTCGTTACGGACACGATCCCGTTGCGCGAGCCGTGCAGCTCGTCGAAGATCAAGGTGCTATCCGTCGCTCCGCTCATCGGAGAAGCGATCGTCCGCATCCATGAGCAGCAATCGATCAGCAGACTGTTCGAGCCGCATGTTTAATCGGATAGGCGCGGGGGCAACAATAGGATATCTCTAATCTGGGAGGTAAGCCTATGATTGCTAACGCAACGTTACAGGTAGAACGCCGTGAAGTCGGCAGCCGTTATCAATTGAACCAAATCCGCAAATCCGGCAAAGTACCCGGCGTTATCTACGGCAAAGGCTTGAGCGCGCCTATGCCGATCGCACTGGACGGCAAGGAGCTGTTGGCGCTCATCCGAAGCCATCCGCATGCTGTCATCGAAGTGGACGTGCCTGGCGCAGGCAAGCATCCGATCATGATGGCCGAAGTGCAGCGCGACCCGATGACTCAACTCGTCAAACATATTGATTTCAGACGGGTCGACATGAACGCGAAGATCAGCACGTCGGCAAGACTGGAAGTAACGGGCTCCTCGGTCGGCGAACGAGAAGGCGGGATGCTTCAGCTCGTCCTGCATGAAGTGGACATCGAATGTTATCCGAAGGATATTCCAGACGTGATTACGGCTGATGTCAGCCAGTTAGGACTAGGCGAACATCTGACGATCGCAGACTTGCAGATCCCTGCTGGGGTCGTAGTGACGCAAGATCCGGAGACCGTCGTCGTAGCGATCTTAGCGCCGCAGAAGGAACGCTCCGAGGAAGAACTGGATGAGATGAACGATGCGGACGTCGAGAACAGGCGGCATAGAGAAGCGGCTTTGGCCGTCGAGAAGGATTAGCTGATAATCCCAACGCACAAAAAAAGGGGTCGCGCTTAGACGCGGCCCCTTCTTCTGTAATACAATGGAGTTGGCTATAAATTCTAGTATCCCGGTCGAGACACGAAGGTGAATTGCTTGCGGCTGTAGAAAATATTGTTGACCAGTACAAATTCTTTGCCGTATTGCTCGATGAATCCGATGTCGCTATGCATTCTGCCGCAGTAAATCTGCACGGGCACCTCGGAACTCATATGATCGTGGAAGTGCCTGTCTTCATAGATCATCTGTCCGTTCATGTACACGTCAATTCACTCCATTCTTCAATGAGTCTGTATTGATTAGGACACGCGGAAGGTGTCAAACGTTGCATGCGGCGAAAATTTTTTTGTAGGAACGACGACGGAGGCTGAGAAAAAGGATGAAATGGATCGTCGGACTGGGGAATCCCGGTACCGCATACGCGAATACGCGACATAATGTCGGATTTATGGTGATCGACGAGCTTGCCCGAAGACACGGCTCTGACGTAGGCAGCAGCAAATGCAAGGCGCTTACGGGCAAGGTGCGCATTCAGGGAGAGAAGGTCGCGCTGATCAAGCCGATGACGTACATGAACTTATCGGGGGAATCGGTTCGCGCGTTCATGGATTACTACAAAGTTAAGCTCGAGGATATGATCGTCGTCTACGACGATCTCGACACGGAGGTTGGCCGGATCAGGCTGAGATACCAAGGCAGCGCAGGCGGCCATAACGGCATCAAATCGATCATCCAGCATACGGGCACGCAGACGTTCAACCGGATCAGGATCGGGATATCGAGACCGAAGCCGGGCTTCGTCATATCCGATTACGTGCTGTCTCCGTTCGCGAAAGCCGAGCAAGAGGACGTTCGCCGAATGGTGGAGGAGGCGTGCGATGCGATCGAATACGCAGTCTCCCATTCGTTCGAGCAGACGATGGCGAGGTTCAACGCCGGCCCAGCCGGCAAAGATCAAGCTTAAAACAAAGCTCCTCGGGGCATACTGAAGCTAACGGCGGGCAATTGCCGAATAACGCTGCTTCAGGAGGCATACATATGGCTGTAAACTACGTTTGCCGGCATTGCCAGATGCCGTTAGGACGGTTCGAGAGCGCGGAAGTGTCGGAGTATCGCCTAGGCTTCCAATTCTTGACCGCCGAAGAGCGAAAGCGTATAATTGCGTATAATTCGAACGGGGACGTGACCGTACGGTTAATATGCGACTATTGCAGCCAGACGTTGGATGCTCATCCCGAGCTGGCTTTATTATCGAATCCATTGCAATAATCGCTGCATCATCACGTTCCGACACCGTCATGGAGGCCTTGGCATGAGCCGGGGCTTTTTCCTATGATTTATGCGGAGCGGATTGACGGGAAGGAAGGGGAAAATGCCATGAAACCGCTCATCCAGTCCATGGTTGCGGATCCCGATCTGGTTAGCATTCTGGGCGGGTTGCGGGGTGGCATGCGCGAGCAGCTTGTAGCCGGTCTGTCCGGTTCCGCTCGCCAGGCGGCAATCGCCGCGATGTATCGCGAGCTTAAGCGGCCGATGCTCATCGTCACGCATAATATGTTCTCCGCTCAGAAGATGGCGGACGACTTGCAAGAATGTTTGTCCTCGGAGGATGTGCTGATCTATCCGGCGAACGAGCTGATCGCCGCGGAGACGGCCATCTCGAGTCCGGAGACCTCGGCTAGAAGATTAGATGTATTGCTCAAGCTTGCGGAAGGCTTCCGCGGGCTTGTTGTCGTTCCGTTCGCCGGCGTACGGAGGTTCCAGCCCGACAGCAAGTCGATGGCCGAAGCCAAAATTGAGCTACTGATTGGCCAGTCGCTGCCGATGGAGCAGTTCCTTCGTTCCATGATCGAGATGGGATATGAACGCGTAGACCGCGTGGAGCAGAAGGGCCATCTTAGCGTCCGCGGGGGTATCGTCGACTTCTTCCCTCTGGCTTCCGCTAACGCGTACCGCGTGGAATGGTTCGACGACGAGATCGATTCGATCCGCACGTTCGATCCGACGGATCAGCGTTCCATCGACAAGCTGGATAGCTATCTCGTAAGGCCTTGCCGAGAGTGGGTGGCGAACGAGCGCAGGTTTAAGAACGCGGCGCAGCATGCGCACGAGCTGCTCGATAAACAGCTGGAGAAGATGAGCGACCGTCAGGCGAAAGAACGGCTCAGCTCCGAGATTTCCCGGGAAATCGATCTTCTGCGACAAAATGTGTATTTTTCCGAAATCTACAAATATATTTCCTTGCTCTATCCGGAGCGTCAGACGCTGCTTGACTATATTCCGAAGGATACGATCGTGCTCATGGACGAGCCGAATCGGCTGGCGGAGACGGCCCGGCAATTGGAGAGGGACGAGTCCGAGTGGACGACGCATCTGCTTCAGCAGGGCAAATCCTTGCCTGGCTTCGTTCTCGCGGTCCCGGCCGATCAGGCGCTCTACCCGAAAGGGCATCAGATCGTCTACTTGTCGCTCTTCGTCCGGCAAATCCCGCACACGCAACCTCAGAATATTGTGAACTTCGTCTGCCGCTCGATGCAAAACTTTCATGGGCAGATGAACGTACTTAAAGCAGAGATGGAGCGTTGGAAGAAGAGCGGGTCTCGCATCTACATGCTTGCCGGGAATAACGAACGGGCGGATCGCATGAGGCGCGTTCTCGAAGACTATCAGATCGAGCCTCCGGAAATCCTGCAAGGCAACCTGCAGAGCGGGTTCGAGCTGCCATCCATTAAACTGGTCGTCATTACCGAAGGGGAGATGTTCACCCAGAAGCAGCGGAAGGCAAGACGGGTCGACCGGCATCTCGATAACGCCGAGCGGATCAAGAGCTATACCGAGCTTAAGGTCGGAGACTACGTCGTTCACCAGAATCACGGTATCGGGAAGTACCTCGGCATCGGCACGCTCGAGGTCGGGGGCATTCACAAGGACTATCTTCATATCGTCTACGCCGGCGGCGATCGTCTATCCGTTCCGGTAGAGCAATTCGATCTTATTCAGAAATACATTGGGTCCGAGGAGAAGGAGCCGAAAATCAGCAAGCTCGGCGGCGCGGAATGGAACAGGGTCAAGTCGAAGGTTCGCAGCTCGGTGCAGGATATCGCCGACGACTTGATCAAGCTGTACGCCGAGCGGCAGTCGACGACGGGGTACGGGTTCGGAGAGGACACGCCGTACCAGCAGGAGTTCGAGGCGATGTTCCCGTACGACGAGACGGCGGACCAGCTTCGCGCGATCCACGAGATCAAGAAGGATATGATGCAGGCTCGTCCGATGGACAGGTTGCTGTGCGGAGACGTAGGTTACGGCAAGACGGAAGTCGCGATCCGCGCGGCGTTCAAGGCGGCGATCGAAGGCAAGCAAGTGGCGGTGCTCGTGCCTACGACGATACTGGCGCAGCAGCATTACGAGACGTTCCGTGAACGGTTCTCCGGCTATCCGTTCAACATCAAGGTACTCAGCCGTTTCCGCTCCCGCAAGGAGCAGACGGATACGATGAAGGGTCTGAAAGCCGGCACGGTTGACGTCGTGATCGGTACGCACAGGCTGCTGTCGCAGGATGTCGTGTTCAAGGATCTCGGACTGCTTATCGTGGACGAGGAGCAGCGGTTCGGGGTGACCCATAAGGAGAAGCTCAAGAAAATCAAGACGAACGTAGACGTCCTGACGCTCACCGCGACGCCGATCCCGAGAACGCTTCATATGTCGATGCTAGGCGTTCGGGATCTATCGGTTATCGAGACGCCGCCGGAGAATCGGTTCCCCGTTCAGACGTACGTGGTCGAGTACAGCCCGACGCTCGTGCGGGAAGCGGTGGAGCGGGAGCTCGCGCGCGACGGTCAAGTCTATTACTTGTATAACCGCGTGCAAGGAATCTATCAGATGGCCGAGCAGATTAGCGCGCTCGTGCCGGATGCTCGCGTAGCCGTCGGCCATGGACAGATGAGCGAGCAAGAGCTCGAAAGAACGATCCTCGATTTCCTGGACGGGGAGTACGACGTTCTCGTGAGCACGAGCATCATTGAGACGGGCGTCGATATTCCGAACGTAAACACGCTGATCGTCCACGATGCGGACAAGATGGGCTTGTCCCAGCTGTATCAGCTGCGCGGCCGTGTCGGCAGGTCTAACCGGATCGCTTACGCTTATTTCACTTATCAGCGGGATAAAGTGCTTACCGAGGTGGCGGAGAAGCGCCTGCAATCGATCAAGGAGTTCACCGAGCTCGGCTCCGGCTTCAAGATCGCGATGCGCGACCTGTCGATCCGCGGAGCGGGCAATCTGCTCGGCGCCGAGCAGCACGGCTTTATCGCCAGCGTCGGCTTCGATCTCTACTCGCAGATGCTCGCAGAGGAAATTCAAAGCCGTAAGCTGCAGATGGGCGGGGAAGCATTGCCGCCGCAGCAGGTGAACACGCAGCTCGATCTGGGTGTCGATGCGTATTTGCCGCCGGATTATATCTATGACAGCATTCAGAAGATCGAAATTTACAAGAAGGTAGCAACTGCATCGTCGCTGGAGGACGTGAGCGATCTCTTCGAGGAGCTGATCGACCGGTTCGGAGAGCCGCCTAAGGCGGTGCTGAACTTGCTGGCCGTCGCAAGGATCAAGGTGCACGGCCGCCGGTACGGCATCGAATCGATCATCCGCCGCGGAGACGAGATCACTCTGAAGATCGAAGAACGCCGTCGGGACGATATCGATCTCGCGAAGCTCAAATCCTTAGAGTCGAAGTTCCAAGGACGTATGATCCATGCGGTCAACGCGCAGCAGCTTCTCGTTCGATTCAAGATTCGCGGGCTCGATGAGAACGCTTTATTAGCGTTAATTGAACAGTTTCTGTTACAATACAAAGAAGCGACAAAATCAAAGGGGGAACTACAGGATGTTGCACCATAAGCGCAAGCCGTACCGTCGGCTAGGCACTTTGCTGCTGACGGCGGGTGTGCTAAGCGCGCTCTTGACCGGATGCGGCAGCAAGGATAAAGACGGAGACTATCCGGGATCGAGCAAAGGGGACGTAATCGCTACCTATAAGGACGGCGGGAAGGTTACGGCCACCGAGTACGACAAATATGCGGCAGCCCAGGCTTTCACGAGCCCGGATAAAGCCATGTACATGCAGATCGAGCAACTGAAGGAAAACTTCGTTAAGCAATACATCGTTTCCAAGGTTTTTGCGTCCCAAATCTCCGATGCAGACAAGAAAACGGTCGACGATACGGTCAAACAATTCGAAGATCAAATGAATACCGAGCTTAAGGGTACTTCGGGGGATCAATTGAAATCGTATTTGGACGATAGCAACTTGTCCGCGAGCGAAGTGGCGAAGATCTTCAAGCACGATTACTCCTTCCAGTTGTATTACTATAACAAGGTGAACGAGTTCAAACCGAACGTAACGGAAGACGAATTGAAGGCAGAGTACGACAAAGACCCTTCGGCGTTCAACGTAGCTTCCGTTCGCCATATCTTGATCAAGGTAACGGACCCGACGACGCAGCAATCGGTTCGTACGGACGAGGAAGCTCTTAAGATCGCGAAGGATGTTAAAGCTAAGCTCGACGCCGGCGGCGACTGGAACGCCCTTGCTAAGGAGTTCTCGGAGGACGACGGCTCCAAGGATAACGGCGGTTTGTACGAGAACGTGGCAGTAAGCGGTTGGGTGGAATCCTTCAAAGACGCCGCTAACACGCAAGAAGTCGGCAAGATCGGGGAACCGGTGCAGTCCGAATACGGCTATCATGTCATCAAGGTCGAGAGCCGCACGACTACGGCGTTCGATAAGCTGACGGACGCGAATAAGGATACGCTGAAATCGACGATCGCTCAGACGAAAGCCGGGGACTTCCTTAATGCTGAACAGGACAAGCTGGGCATCAAGGTTACGCTTCCTGCGCCGGCTGAGTCGCCTAGCGCTCCGGCATCGCCTAGTGCGTCCCCAAGCGCATCGCCGTCGGCTTCGGCTAAGTAATATCGCTTATAATCCTCAAGACGTGTGTGGGAACATCGGTTCCTCGCACGTCTTTTTTTGCGCCTATATTCCTACACGATTCCGCAAAATGTTACAAAAGTCCAATTTCACCCTAGGCACAATCTGCTATAATTCGGAATTATACTTCCATATTTTTCTTCAACTGTAGTTCAGTTCATCAAATGAAAAAGGCAAACCCGTCGAAAGGCGGGGACGCAAAGTCATGGGTCCCTCGTGGATCGCCAGACCGCCGGTATGATGTTTGAGCTGCATCGTTGCAGCCGGGCGCTTATTAGGCGTTGCGGCTGTTTTCTATTTGCCCGGAATAATCCATTATTGCAGAGGTGTCGTATGGTACAAAAGTCGGATTTGGTTGCGCGTAGTATCTACTATTCTTATCGTATCAATGTTAATGGGATTAGCGCCGCTGCAGATATGGGCGGAAGCGGGAGATGCGTTGCGGGCTAGGCTCGCGATGCTCCAATCACAGCCGGAGACGTGGTCCGACGGACCGGATCGGACGATATCGCCAAGCTATTATACGTTCGACGGGGCTCAGGTACTGGACAAGCGTCCTGACAACGTTGCGCAGAGACGTTCTGGCACAGGCGGGTCTCATCTGAAGATGAACGATACGGAGACGATCTTCCCGGCCGGCGCGGGACAGATCGAGCTCAGTTGGAAGGATTCGCTGAAGGAATGGATAGAGGGTCAGGGCGGCGAAGCGATCAATCCGCCAACGGGTTATGAAATAACGATCGAGCTGGAGAACGTACTGGCGAAGGCGACATACACGCTCGTCAGCAGCCGCATGGATACGAACGGCACGAATCGCTTCGTCTGGAACGGCAAAGACGATAAGGGACGCGAGCTGCCGGACGGGTACTACTACTGGCATCTGAAAGCCGAAGTGCCGACAGTTCAATTTATGTTTCCACCGGAGGAGGAAGGCGGAGAGCCGGTTATTAAGGCGTTCAAGGCTCCGTCCTATGGCGAAGAGAAGCAATTGGTCATTATCGACCGCACCGTTCCGGAGATCATCGGCGTGCATCCGCTGGGCGGAGGCAAACTCGCGGTTGAAGCTCAAGATTTCGTAGGCGGGCTTGAGACGATAACGGTGCAAGGGGTGCAGTCCGCCCCGGCAAGCTGGAAGGACGCTCCGCCGCTTCGAGCGGCGGTATCCGTGAAGCCGAGCGGCGACGAGACGCTGCGAATTACGATAGTTGACGTCGCGGGCAACAAAGCCGAAGAGGCGGTGCCTCTATATCCTTATGTAACGGGCACGGGGGAATTAGACAGCATCCCGAGCGCGGAAGCGACCGTTGCCGCGCAGGACGTACGGATCAATCTGACGACCGGCAACGGGCTTCAGCGGTTCGACGGTTTCGTGCAGCAGAATCCGGGCCTCGATCTAAGCATGTTCCTGACTTACAACCACCAGAATCGCGTGAACAATAGTCGTCTCGGATTCGGTTGGACGTTCAGCATCGTGTCGCGACTGACGAAGTGGGCGGACGGTAACGTGACTTGGGTCGGGTTCGACGGCACGTTGTATTGGTTCAAGCCGATCGACGAAGACCACTTCGAGACGTATGCGAACGGTCAGAAGCAGACATATCCGATGATGTATATGATGCGCGGCAATTCGTCAGATCCGGATGCATTCGGTTTGGAATGGCCGAACCAGCTGCGCTACCGATTCCACAACAATGGATTGCTGTGGCTCGTCCAAGACCGGTATACGACCGAAATGGATTTCGATTGGGATGAGGTCGTCACTTCCTATGGCAAAGACTATCGCATTGCTAAGGTAACGGACGGGTTAAGCAAACAGATCACGACGTTCACCTACCGTGACGATGCCGAGAAAAATCTGAAGTCCGCAGTCATATCGGATATGGATGCCTTAGGCAACGAGATAGTCAGCGGCAAGAGCAAGTTCACCTTCCTGTACAACAAGAAGAGAGAATTCGTCGGATACATCGAGCCTTCGCAGAAGGTCACAAGGTTCGTCTACGACAATCTGCACCGCATTCGGAAGGTCATCGATAACGGCAACAGTATCGTTGAAGAAGAAGGCGAAACCTCGGCTTCGGTCGCGACGGAATGGACTTACGACAGCCAGAACCGCGTTACCCGCATGAGTTCGACGCGCAAGCAGGATAACGTGGAAGAGTTCCTGGGCGTGCAGTATGGGGCTAATTCCGCTACCGCAGCGAATCCGATCGGAGAATTTACGCTTAAATGGGACGATAAGCTGCATGCGACCGAACGCGTGGACAAGGTACAGACGACGTCCGGAGAGAAGCAAGCGAAGACGTCGTATGCCTATAGCGGCAACAATCTTATTCGCGTCACCGATCCGTTGAATCGCGTAACGAGGTATAAGTACAATGACTTCGATAACGTTATCGCGGAACAGAGCCCTTCGGGGCGTATCGTGCACTACGAGTACGATCAAGATCAAGATTTTCTCGGAGAGTCCGGGCCGCTCGGGCATAAGGTCTCGATTCGGTATGACAAGAACGTCCGTAAAATTAAGATCAAGACAACGACGACGGAGGTCGTCGATCCGGCAGGAATTAACGAGGATCAGAAGATCGTTACCGTAGAGGAGATTAACGACAACGGCGACGTTACGAAGCTGACCGATGCCAACGGCAACGTGTTCGAATACGTCTACGATTCGGAAGGATATCTCGTTTCGGATGGAGCTCGAACAACCTACAAGAATGATCGCAACGGCAACCAGACGGAGATCACCGTCGATGCGGGCACGCCGGACGAGGCCGTTACGCGGCAAACTTTTAACGCCCAGGGGTGGCTTACGCATCGCGAATCGCCATCGGGGCTTGTGGAAGATTTCGAGTACGATGCATGGGGACGCACAACGAAGGTCACGCAGCAAGATCAAGCGGATGCGTCGAAAAAGATCGTCCGTACGTACACATATGACGACGGCGGCCATTTGATCGAACAGTCGGACGGATTGAATCGCACTACTTACAAGGTCGACGGTATAGGGAATGTGCTGTCTCGCCAGACCGAGCCGCTTGAAGCCGGTACGACGGGCACGGTTACGGAAGCCTTCTCTTACAATAGCCAAGGTCAACTCGTGAAGCACACCGACGCGCGCGGCGAGACGACGGAAACCGCGTACAATGTCGCGGGACAACCGGAGCGGACGATCGTTACGCCGGATAACGCCGTCACGATTATCGAATACGACAACGCCGGACGCACGAAGAGCGTTACCGCGCCGGATGGAGGTCGTATCTCCTATACGTACGACGTATGGGACCGCGTTCTGACGCAAGAGACAACGATTCGAACGATCTCCCCGGTCAACTCGCCGGTAAACGTAGGCAGCAGCGAAGTTACGGTTGTCTACGAGTATAAATACGACAGCGCCGGACGACTCGTGGAGGAGAAGCTCCCGAACGGCGCATGGACTCGATATGCCTATGACGGCAACGGCAATCGAACCAGCGATACGCAAGGCGGACCGATCCCAAGCTGGAACGGGGTACCGCTCTCTTCAGGCACGTCCGATACGCTGTATCCGGGCCACGAAGTGCTGAGCACGCATAGTTATACGTTCGATAAGCTTGGCCGAATAACGACGGAGACCGACGGCAACGGCAATCAGACGACGTATGCCTACGCGGGGCGGACCGTTAAGACGAGTATGCCGGCGCTGCAAGGCTCCGCGCCGATTATGGTAACACGTCAAGATTCCTATGACACGATGGGCAATCTCGTAACTACCGTGAACGAAGCGGGCGAGACGACAACCCGTCGATTACGATGTCTTCGGCCATGCTACGTTGGCCGTGAATGAAGAAGGTCAAGAGACGCATTATACGACCGACCCGTATGGACGGACGAAGCAGGTTGTCGAGACGGTAGATCGCAGCGGCAAGACTCAGACCATTCGATATGACGTAGACGCAAGAGGCTTCGTGAGAGGAGAGCAGCGGCAGATCGGGGGCGATAAGTGGGCGACGACTTCATACACTTACACCACGGCAGGCGATCTCCTGCAGACAACGGACGCTGCTGGTTTAATCACTAGCTACATGTATGATCGGCACGGTAGATTGAAGCAACAACAAGAGACCGATACGGTGACCGGATCTATACGATTGACTTCTTACGACTATGACGTTATGGGCAGACAGACAGCCGTTGTGCGTCCTGACGGCAGCCATGAGATTTCCGTATACGATACGAACGGGCGTCAAGTACTGTCTATCGATGGGCTTAACCACGCGACCTCTTATCGCTACGATGAAGCGGGCAGTGTAATCGAAGAGACGCAGTATAAAGATGGGGCGTCCGACCTGATTCCCGCCAACGCGAGCGCTACGACGCGATACGTCTATAATGGCATCGGCAACGCGGTCATCATGCAAGACCCGAACGGCAACGTTACTCGCCAATCGTTCGATCGGAACGGTCAAACGCTTAGCGATACGCGTTACGAGCATCCGGATTTCAGCGACGAGTCGATTACGAATCGTTACGTCTACGACCCTCGCGGTCTATTAGTCGCGTCCACCGACGGCAATGGCCATTCGACGACATATGATTATGACCGTGAGGGTCAGCAGACGAGAGTGACCGATCCGGTCGGCCAATGGGTTGACTACGAATACAGCCCTGCAGGCTTTACGACCGCCGAGCGCCGCCCGCTAGGACGGGACACGGAATGGACATACGACTATCGTGGCAATGTACTGCAAGAGAAAGACGCGCTCGGGCATATCCAGACGTTCGGGCTCGATCTGGACGGCAGAACGAATATCGAGTTCAACAAGCTTGGCCAAGCAACAAGTTACAACTACGACACCGCTGGCCGTGTCACAGGCACGACCACGCCGGGACAAGGTACTTATACGTATGCTTACGACGCGGTAGGGAATAAGCTGGCCGAGACGAAGCCCGTGTATGGCACGACGACGTTCAACTACGACAACCGCGATAGTCTAACTGCCGTCAACGAGCCGCAGACCCGAACCGTGTATACGTACGACGCGGAATTGAACCGCAGAAGCCAGAGGGACGGCAACAACCAGCTCACCAACTACGCTTACGACGAACAAGGCCGCCGCGTGGCGAAGACGGTCGTACGCGAGGCGGGAACGGATCTATTCACGTACTCGTATGATTCGAACGGCAATCTGCTGTCCGAGACGAAGCCGGGCGGACTGACGACGCTCTACGCCTATGACTTCATGGACCGCACGATCCGTGAGGATTATAGCGACGGTAAGTGGGTCGCTTATACGTACGACAAAGCAGGCAACGTGCTGACGCGCTCCAGTCAAGAAGGCACGATCTCTTACGCGTACTATGACAATAACCAGTTGAAACAAGCAACATATCCGAACGGCGATACGATCGCTACGAATACAATGCCAACGGGGAAAAGTCCGGCGAAATCGTTAACGGTAAACGTATCGATATCAGCAACGATCCGACCGGACGTCCGACTTCGTATACGGACGAGAATGGCAACACGTATACGTACGAATACGACGCGGACGGCTACGTTACGGCGCTGCACTATCCGAACGGTACGGTCACAAGCACCGAGTATGAGCCGGGACACCTGATCGGCGCGAAGCAAACGGCGAAGAACGGCGAATCTCTACACGCAAGCAATTATGTTCATAACGCTCGGGATTTCATAACGAGCGCGAACGATCAAGGTGACGCGAATTCCTATACGTACAACGCACGCGAACAGCTCAGCAGTTACACGACGCCGGAAGGCGACGTTATTCAGTATGAGTACGATGGCGCAGGCAATCGCACCGTTCGTCAGACGGTTATTCAAGGCTCGGTCGAGGATAAGCAACAAGTGATGACGGTGGACGAGCTGGTGGAGAAGGTGCTAGCTTCCTATGGAATGAAGCTGCCGATACCGACTGAGCCAACGGATCCTACGGACCCTGGCGAAACGCCGGAAATACCGAATAGCTGCGGTAACAACGGGAAAGCCAATGGGCATGACAAGAACGACAAAGAAAACAACGGTAACGGTAATGGCAATGGCAAAGGTAACGGAAACGGTCTGACTGCTAATGTAGGCGACGACCTCGTCGCTTCCACTTCCATGAACTATTTGGCGAAGAACGATAATGGTAATGGAAATGGTAATGGTGGCGGCAACGGTAATGGCAATGGAAACAGCAATGGTAATGGCAATGGTAACGGTAATGGCAATGGCAAAGGTAATGGCAATAGCGGCAATAAAGGACTGGAAAACGCGCTATCCAAAGGCAACGGCAAGAAACTCGGCCTTTATAAGAAGTTAGCGGATCATTTCGGAGGCAACTCTAGTACTGACGGAGCTTCGTCCGAAGGCGAGACGAGTCTGCCAATCGATTCGTTGTTCGAGACGGGCAAGATCGAGCATATACTGGCTGCCATCGATAACATCGTCAACGGCGAAGTGAACCTGCCGCCTGGCGAGCAACCTAAGCTTTTCGAGCGGATTCGCGAAGCTGGCCAAGGATATACGATCGTTGGAACGAAGTATACGTATAACACTCGTAACCAGCTCGTCCATCGCGAGAATCTTATTCGTTACGAAGAGTATGATTACCAATACGACGCGGTAGGCAACCTGCTCACCGACAGCCGCAGTAAATACGAGTGGGATGCGCGCGGTCATCTGACCAAAGTCACGTTCCCGGACGGCTTCGGCGAGAAGTACACCTATGACATGCAGGGGCGTCGCGTAACGAAGACGCAGTTCAACCATCGCGGAGAAACCCAAGCGACGACCGAGTATCGCTACAAAGGCGATACGTGGGTACTCACCGAGGAAATTCATTCTGGCGACGAAGAATCGAACAAGTCGTATACCTACGACGCCAACGAGCGTCCGCTCTCGATTACGTTCAAGGGCGAAACGTTCTGGTATGTGTACAACGGCCACGGCGACGTCATGGCGCTCACCGACAAGGACGGCAAAGTCGCTGCCCGTTACGAGTACGATGCATGGGGCGTTGTCTCCCGCATGTACAACCGCTACGGGGAGCGTGTAAGGGAAGGCATCGGCTGGATCGGCGACCTCGGCAGCGGCAATGGCAGCCCAGGCTCGCTCCAAGGACCCGAAGACGACAGCGGCAATATCGATCCGGACTACCATCCGGGCATCGGCAATGCGCCGGCCGACGGCTTAACAACGGAATCGGTATCAGCCGAAGCGATCGTCCTGGATGCTGAACTCACCGAAGCTGCAACCGTAGTCGAACCAACCGAGGACATCACGACCGACTTGGTTAAGGAAAACCCTATCCGCTATGCGGGCTACTATTGGGATCGGAAGACGCAATATTACTACCTGCAAGCTCGCTATTACGATCCTCGCCCTGCTCGGTTTATTAGTGAGGATACTTATGAGGGTGAGATTGAAAACCCACAGAGCTTGAATATGTATGTTTATGTGCAGAATAATCCAGTATTCTGTTTTTTGCGAGGTGAATGAAAAACATGGGAGTCAGCAATAAATCGGCTTGAAAAGCCACCTTCGAAATTGAAATCGAAGGTGGCTTTTCTCAATAGAATTTTAGATGTGTTCGGGTGCAATCTTATGATTCGCTCTGACATTAAGTGAGAGGTTCAACCGAAAATAGAAAGGATCCGAGTTCAGGACCCTTTCTATTCGTACGAGTTGGCAGCTTTACTTCAACTGTGGGCTTTTCTTTTTATTCTTAGCTGCGTCGGCGATGATTTGTTTGAACGAATCGACGTCAGTGTTCTGTAATTGCACGAATTGTTCCAGGGCTGCATTGGAAATGACTTTCCCGTCCTTAACCTTCCAAACGCCATTATCAGGTTCATAAGCCCAATAATCACCCCAGGATGTTTTGACCAAGAGGAGGATCACATCTTCCCCTTGTTTCAGGTGTTTTGCTGCTGCCTTGCTGTCATTAAACGCCCCATGCTGGAGGTAAGTAATCGTATCGGATGAAATGTCTCCGTAGAGAACATCACTTACCTTGATTTTTGCAGGGGTAACATCAAAAGAAAATTCTTTTTTTCCCTTCAGTCCTGCTGCTTTTTGTTGATAAGTAGCTTCTTGTTCAAGTACCGTGCCTTGGACAATGGCGTCAACATGCCACAATTCTTCCTGCAAATTCGACGTTTGAACTTCAAATCCGTCGCTGTGAATACCTGTATGAGAATCGGAAACATTCGCATTGACATAGATGAGGCCGAATGCCACGCCTACAGCAATGCTCAAAACCAAAGAGATTACGGTGATATACGCTTTCTTGGTAATCATCATAGCGAACCATCACATCCTTTCTAATATTTGTTATTCAATTCGTTCTCGTCATACGTGGTGACCGTGTAACTGAAATAAGAGTTCGGGGAGCCTTGCATAATCGATGAAGTAGCACTCGTTGTATGCGCAAGCCCTACAATGTGTCCCATTTCATGTGCAAGAATAGCCGACTTAAAATCAGAACCGCTTGGCGTGTTACCTTCGTTCACATAGATGGCACCGTAATCTGCTTCATCACAAGCAACACCAGGGTCGTCATTCGCATCATCGGAACAAGCCGAACTACCATCCCAAGGTTGCGCCCAGGCATAAAGTCCGGTGCTCCACCCGTTGTCAATCCAAGTTTGTTCGTCTACGCCCATCAAATCGAGATTTGAATTGGAAAAGGTCGTATCGGAGATATAAATATCCGCCGAACTACCATTCCATTTCCCGCGCCCATTGCTGTAAACCGTCCCGTTCCAATCACTGTTCAGATAATCATCACTGGCGGCAACGGAAACAAAGCCACTACTTACATGAGTCCAGTCAAACGAAAAAGTGTTTGCCATAGCGACGGAAGCGAAAGCGGAAAAGACGGCAATGCACGTGCATAAAGCGAGTAACATTCTACGAAATGTTCTTGTCATTCGAATCCTCCATTCTTTTTTAGTCTCTATTGACTGACTAGGTAGAAGTGGACGGCTCCTTTGTGACAGACACAGAAGTAGGGGAATCATTTGGCTCAACATGTAACGATTTCCCACCTCCTTACCAACTTAAAACACTTGAACCAAGCAAAAGGTTGCAAAAAAATCAAAAAAAAGGTGGGCATCACGAAAATTATGCCTTTGACGTAGCAGCGCGAGCCAAGCCGGGATGTGGAAAGGATTGAGCAAGCACTGCTGGAGACAGTGGTTTTGACCATATTGAATCGAATGTAGTTTACACGAAGACACTATACGCATAGCATCTATTGTATGCTCGGCTTCCCTCTATTTCCCGGCAGGTGCCTTGCAGGCAAATTGGGTTGCTGTCTTACGGTGCAGCAAGCACTGAATTTGGTCTCCCAAATTCGCTTGTCAGGGGCGCTCCCCTGATCCCCCTCCGTTTCCACCGACTTTTTCTCCGATTACATGTCCAGTTTCAGCCAATCTTTAACGTCACTTGGGACGAGAAGAGCAATTCCGTCGGCATCGATACCGAGAATTCTTATATCGAGCCTTAATGCAGCAATGTAGATCGTCTGCTCGAAGTTTAATATTGACTCTTCACCGCATGCGAGTGTTATCACTCCATGTGGTTTTCTTTTTGTCGAGGGGCATCAACAAAGTTACCGATGTTAGGTTATATAACATAAAAGCACGCAAATGGAGGCGATTTTCTTCAATTAGCATAATAATCCCGAATATTATGTCATATATATTGACACAAACCGGAAGCTGGCCCTATAATAAAAACACGAACGGGGCGCTTGTGGAGAGAACCTAACGTTCGGAAATAGGGAGAGAAACCATACAAAGATCGGGGAGTGGAAGGATGAGGAAGGGAAATTGGTTTAAAGGCTTTGCATTGGCGTTAGCGGCAACTCTGGTATTGGCAGCATGCGGGAACAACAACAATGAGAATGCGGGAAGTTCTTCCGCGGCGCCGGCTTCGTCTTCGGCGGCAGCGTCGGGCGACAAAGTAAAGGTCGGTATTCTTCATTCGTTAAGCGGCACGATGGCGATCAGCGAAGTAACGGTCAAGAACTCGGAGCTTATGGCGATTAAAGAGATCAACGCCAAAGGCGGCGTGCTCGGTAAACAGATCGAGCCCGTTATCGAGGACGGAGCTTCGGATTGGCCGACGTTCGCGGAGAAAGCCCGCAAGCTGATCTCGGAAGATAAAGTCGCGACGGTATTCGGCGGATGGACGTCCGCTAGCCGTAAAGCGATGCTTCCGGTATTCGAAGAGCTGAACGGCCTGCTCTGGTACCCCGTGCAATACGAAGGCTTGGAATCATCCCCTAACATCTTCTACACCGGCGCTACGACGAACCAACAAATTATCCCTTCCGTAGACTTCCTATTGGAGAAGGGAAAGAAGAAAGTGTTCCTGCTCGGCTCCGACTACGTGTTCCCTCGGACCGCGAACAAGATCATCAAAGCGCAGCTCGCGGCCAAAGGCGGAGAGACGGTCGCCGAAGAGTACACGCCGCTCGGACATACGGACTACACGACGATTATCGCGAAGATCAAAGAAGCGAAGCCGGACGTCGTGTACAACACGCTTAACGGCGACAGCAACGTGGCCTTCTTCAAGCAATTGAAGGATGCGGGCATTTCCTCCTCGGACCTGATGACAGTATCCGTCAGCGTCGCGGAAGAAGAAGTGAAAGGCATCGGGCCGGAGTACTTAACGGGACATCTCGTCGCTTGGGACTACTATCAAACGACGGATACGCCAGAGAACAAAGTGTTCGTGGAAAGCTTCAAGAAAGAATACGGCGCGGACAGCGTAACGAGCGATCCGATGGAAGCGGGTTACGTGGCGGTCTATCTGTGGGCGGCAGCAGCCGAGAAAGCCGGTTCATTCGATGTAGATAAAGTGAAAGCCGCAGCAGCGGGCATCGAGTTCAATGCGCCGGAAGGCAAAGTCACGATCGATGGAGAGAACCAGCACATATACAAAACCGTTCGGATCGGCGAAATCCAAGCAGACGGTCAAATCGTCGAGCTGTGGAACTCCGGCGGACCGGTCAAACCGGATCCTTATTTGAAAACATACGATTGGGCTAAAGGACTTAGCGAGTAAACATCATCGTTAATCCGCACTAGAGCAGGGGGAAGCGTTCGACGACAGTCGGACCTTCCCCTCGCTTGTACCGAAGGACCGAGGAGGTTCCGCCGATGGAAATATGGGTAACGCAATTGTTCAACGGGTTAAGTGTTAGCTCGATTCTGCTGTTGATCGCGCTCGGGCTGGCCATTACGTTCGGGCTCATGCGGGTCATCAATATGGCGCATGGGGAGTTCATCATGATCGGCGCTTACGGCGCTTATATGACGCAAGAAATTTTCAAATCGTCGTTCCCTAAGGGGATGTTCGACGCATACTTTCCTCTGGCGATTCTCGTAAGCTTCGGGCTTGCGTTCGCCATCGGCTTCCTGCTCGAAGTCACATTGATTCGCTTCTTGTATGGCAGGCCGCTGGACAGCTTGCTGGCGACTTGGGGCGTCGGACTGATGCTGCAGCAGCTTGCGCGGTCTATTTTCGGGGCACCGAACGTCGGCGTTGTAAGTCCTTCATGGCTGAACGGGGGGCTTAATCTGATGGGCGGAGTCGTGTTTCCGTACAAAAGGTTGTTTATTATCGCGCTCGTCATTCTCATCCTGGTGGGCATGTACTTCTATATCTACCGCAGCGGCGCCGGACGCCGGATGCGCGCGGTCATGCAGAACCGGGATATGGCGGCTTGCCTGGGCATCTCGACCCGGCGGGTCGACGCGCTCACGTTCGCGATCGGATCGGGCATCGCCGGCATCGCGGGCTGCGCGCTTACGTTAATCGGACCGATCGGGCCGTCTATCGGCACTTATTATATCGTCGACGCGTTCATGGTCGTAGTACTCGGCGGCGTCGGCAAGCTCGTCGGTACCGTGGCCGGAGCGCTCGGTATCGGCATGTTCAATACGATGTTCGAGTGGTGGACGGACGCGTCGCTCGGCAAAGTACTCGTGTTCCTCTGTATCGTCGCTTTCCTACAGTGGAAGCCGATGGGGATGTTCGCGGTTCGGACGCGTCAGCTCGACTAAGCTCGAAGGAAGCAGGTGATTGCGTTGCTATCTTCTATCCGAAAGCCTCGCAGCCTATGGCTGCTGATCGGCTACGTCGCCGCATCGGGGTTGCTGTTATCGGCTCCGCTGTACTTGAGTGATTTTCGGTTGAATCTATTGGCGAAGTGTCTTGCGTTCGCGATCGTGGCACTGGGACTCGACTTGTTGTGGGGGTATACCGGAATTCTGAGCCTGGGGCATGGCGTCTTCTTCGGACTTGGCGCTTACGCGATGGCGATGCACTTGAAGCTTGAAGCGAGCGGTTCTCGGTTGCCCGACTTCATGGACTGGATGGGGCTGACGAAGCTGCCTTGGTTCTGGGAGCCGTTCAAGAGCTTTGCCTTCGCCGCCTTGATGGGGATCGTCATACCCGCCGCATTGGCGCTGTTGCTCGGCTACTTTACGTTCAGGAACCGGATTCGCGGGGTTTATTTCACGATTCTGACGCAGGCGCTCGTCATTATTACCGTCACCTTGTTCGTCGGACAGCAAGCCTATACGGGCGGTACTAACGGTCTGACGGGTTACACGAAGTTGATGGGCTACAGCTTGAAATCCGATACCGCCAAGACGATGGTGTACCTCGCGACCGTCGTTGCGCTTATCATCGCTTTCATCGTCTGCAGGTATTTAGTGAAGAGTCGCTTCGGCAAGGTGCTGCGCGCGATCCGGGACGGCGAGAACCGCACGCGGTTCCTCGGCTACGATCCGGCGAAATATCAGATGGCTGCTTTCGCCGTGTCGGCTGGGCTAGCCGGATTGGCCGGAATGCTCTTCGTTCTGCACGTCGGCATTATCTCGCCTACGATGATGGCGATCGTCCCGTCGATCGAGCTCGTACTGCTCGTGGCGATCGGCGGACGTGGGACGCTGATCGGGGCGGTCATCGGTGCGATTATCATGACGCAAGCCAAGAGCGAGCTGAGCGCGTCTTACCCGGATTTCTGGTTGTTCTTGCTCGGCGCTCTGTTCATTGTCGTGACGGTATTCCTGCCGGGCGGTCTTGTCGGCCTGATCCGGCAAGCCAGCTCACTATTAACGAGGAGGCGGAAGGCGGATGACATCCAGCTCCATACTGTCGTGCCGGAAGGTAACCGTGTCGTTTGACGGCTTCAAAGCCGTGCAGGATATGAGTCTCGAATTAGTGCCCGGAGAGCTTCGGTTCTTGATCGGTCCGAACGGGGCGGGAAAAACAACGATGCTTGACGCGATCTGCGGGAAGGTGAAGCCGGCGGCGGGGTCCGTGCTGTTCAACGGCAGGCGGGGCGCGGTCGACGTGACTCGCCGTAAGGAGCATGAGATCGCGCAGCTTGGCATCGGGCGCAAGTTCCAGACGCCTTCGATCTTCTCGGGGCTGACGGTCGAAGAGAACCTGGAGATCGCGATGGCTCAGAACCGGGGCGTCTGGGCGACGCTTCGGGCTAAGATGGTCAAGGCGGATCAAGAGCGGATTGACGCTGAGCTTGAGCTGATCGGTCTCGGTGACAAGAAGAGGCTTCGCGCCGGCTTGTTGTCCCACGGCGAGAAGCAGTGGCTCGAGATCGGCATGATGCTGCTGCAGGAGCCGGAAATTCTGCTGCTCGACGAGCCGGTAGCGGGCATGACGGACAAAGAAACCGACAAGACGGGCGAGCTGCTGCAGGAGATTGTCCGGAAGCGGACGGTCGTCGTCGTCGAGCACGACATGGAATTCGTTCGCAACTTCGCCAGCAAGGTGACCGTCATGCACGAAGGTAAGCTACTGAAGGAAGGCTCGATGGACGAAGTGCAAAGAGACGATCGGGTGGCGGAAGTCTACCTGGGCAAAAGGCGGGATTACGATGCTATCAGTTCAACGGCTTGAGGCTGGATATGGGGAGAGCGTCATCCTGCGCGACGTCTCGCTCGAGGTCGAGCCGGGGCAAGTCGTCTGCCTGATGGGCCGCAACGGCGTCGGCAAGTCGACGCTCGTGAAGAGCATCATGGGGTTGCTTAAGGCGAGGAAGGGCTCCGTCTCCTTCAAAGGCGCAGACGTGACGAAGCGAGCACCCGGAGAGCGGGCGAAGAGCGGGATCGGATACGTGCCGCAGGGGCGCGAGATTTTCTCTCAGCTGACGGTATATGAGAATCTTCGGGTTGGGTTGGAAGCTAGCCGCGACAAGTCGAAGCGCAAGAGCAAGGACATTCCTTCGGTTGCGGTCGAGAAGTTCCCGATCCTGCCGGAATTCTATCAGCGCCGGGGAGGCGACTTGAGCGGAGGGCAACAGCAGCAGCTAGCCTTCGCCCGGGCGCTCATCTCGGAGCCGGAGCTCCTGCTGCTCGACGAGCCGACCGAGGGCATTCAGCCCTCGATCGTCGAAGCGATCCAAGACGTCATCCGCTCCATCCGCGACGAAGGCAAGACGGCGATTCTGCTCGTCGAGCAAAGCCTGGAATTCGTGAAGAGTGTCGGAGACCGCTTCTACATCATGGAGAAAGGCGCGATCGTCTGGCAGGGCGGACGCGAGGAGCTGGACGACCCGGCGGTCATGAAGTATTTGACGGTGTGAGGGGTCGGCGTTTTCGCAGATGGAGCGGAAATTAACAACCAATTGAAGTTATTTGGGAGAAAATTCGGTGCCGGTGGTCAAATAACAGCCATTTGCAGTTATTCAGCGGTAGGGAAGCGAATATCGTGTTACTTCTATGAAATAACTGCACATCGTTGTTATTTCGCGATCGACAAGGCTTAGCGCCAGAAATAACTGCGGATCGTTGTTATTTGGAACGCAACCGCACATACAGGCCATCAACATCGGCACGAAGGACTCAGTACCGCTATAAGTGTAAGGTTACTTCACGTATCTCGTTGACCGATTCGTTGATAGCTTGATAAGCTAGAGGCTCAGGTAGTTATTTCCTGGGCTTTAGCTCGTTATAGAGGGGGCACAACCTTGCATATACCAGATGGATTTCTAGATGTAAAAACGTGCGTGACGACAGGGATTGCAGGTGCAGGTGCGGTCGCCTACAGCTTAAGGAAGACGAAGGCGCAGCTTGCTCGTACCGAGGTGCCGAAGATCGCGCTGATCGGCGCGTTCATCTTCGCTGCTCAGATGTTGAACTTCCCGATCTCAGGCGCGACGTCGGGACACTTTCTCGGAGGGACGCTGGCGGCGATTCTGTTCGGACCTGCCGTCGCGGTCATCGTTATGGCTTCGGTGTTGATCATTCAAGCATTAGTGTTCCAGGACGGCGGACTGACTGTGCTCGGTGCGAATATTCTGTGCACGGGCGTCATCGGCATCTATTCGGGATACGGATTTTACCGACTCGGGCTTGGCGTCTTGCGCGGGCGTGCATCGCACGTCGTCACCTTCCTCGCGGCGTGGATCTCGATCGTAGCGGCGTCGTGCGGGGTCGCGCTTCTTCTCGCGTGGTCGGACACGTTCCCGCTGGACATCGCGCTCAAAGCGATGGTCGGGTGGCATAGCTTAATCGGGATCGGTGAAGGGTTCATAACGGCGATGGTCGTCGCTTATTTAACGGAGCGCCGAATCGCGATCGATCCCACACCGGTGAAACGGGAGGTGCCGCAAGCATGAACGAACCTCGCAAAGTCACGGGCAACAAGCGCAAGTGGATCGTGCTGGCCGTCGTCACGCTGCTCGCTGGCGGTGTCATCTCCTATTTCGCTTCGCCGCATCCGGACGGCCTGGAGCGGGTCGCGGAGGACCATGGCTTCATTGATAAGGCGGAATCCCCTTCTTGGACGGCGTGGATCGCGGACTATGAGGTGCCGGGCATCGGCGTTCCGCTCTTGAAGGTGGGCTTGGCCGGTCTCATCGGCGTTGCATTACTATTCATGGTGCTATACCTATTAACCGGTTCTTTATCGCGCCGAGGCAGGGGGAAGGGCGATGTCGGGCAAAGCGACGATCACGCTGCGTGAGAATGAAGGCATAAGACCGCTGATCGCTAGCCCGACCTACCGGCTATGGACGGTTGTGGCGCTGCTCGTCGCGGTCGTCGCGCTATCGCAACCCGCCGTTCTTGCCGGAGCGGCAGGGG
>Ga0065721_10004401_pt1 | contig 46353 bp, 45 predicted proteins | sample Mesricmetagenome_FD_59108 | JGI IMG/M metagenome (GOLD analysis project Ga0065721, IMG submission 59108) | Mesophilic microbial community from rice straw/compost enrichment Sample: eDNA_1 v2 (version 2) | ecosystem: Engineered > Solid waste > Grass > Composting > Bioreactor | place: USA: Davis...
GATCAGCGTTCGGGTGGTGGAGGTTATCGAAGGCAAGTCAGTCGTCGGTATTGAAATCCCCAATCAAGAGCGCGATATGGTGCGGCTGTCGGAAGTGATATCGTCCGGCGCCTACGACAAGTCTCGTTCACCGCTCACACTCGCCTTGGGGCACGATATTTCCGGCCAACCGATCGTGGCGGACCTCGCCAAAATGCCTCACCTGCTGGTCGCGGGTACCACCGGTTCGGGTAAATCCGTCGGCGTCAACGCCATGTTGCTGAGCGTGCTTTACAAGGCGACGCCGGAAGATGTGCGTCTGCTGCTGGTGGACCCAAAAATGCTCGAGCTGTCGGTTTACGAGGGAATTCCCCATCTGCTGGCGCCGGTGATTACCGATATGAAAGACGCGGCCACAGGCCTGCGCTGGTGTGTCGGTGAGATGGAGCGCCGCTATAAATTGATGGCGGCATTGGGTGTGCGCAATCTTGCCGGTTACAACAAAAAAGTTGGGGACGCGATCAAGGCCGGCACTCCGGTGCCGGACCCGCTGTGGCGTCCTGATGAAGCCGGAATAGGTATCGACCAAGCGCCAAATCTCGCAACCTTGCCGTTTATTGTGGTGGTGATCGACGAATTTGCTGACATGATGATGATCGTCGGCAAAAAGGTGGAGCAGTTGATCGCCCGTATCGCGCAGAAGGCGAGGGCGGCGGGGATCCATATGATTCTGGCAACGCAAAGACCGTCGGTGGACGTGATCACCGGTTTGATTAAAGCCAACATCCCCACCCGTATGGCGTTCCAGGTTTCGTCAAAAATCGATTCCCGCACCATCCTTGATCAGGGCGGCGCGGAGCAGTTGCTCGGTCACGGTGACATGCTTTATCTGCCGCCTGGGACAAGCCTGCCTATGCGGGTTCACGGTGCGTTTGTGGATGATCACGAGGTGCACAACGTGGTTGCCGACTGGAAACGCCGCGGCACGCCGAATTATTTGGAAGAAATTTTCAGTGAGGCCACGGAAACCGCGTTTATTCCGGGCTTTTCGGAAGAGGGCTCAGGCGGTGGCGAAGCGGATGGCGAATCGGATCCGCTGTATGACGAGGCGGTCGCTTTTGTTACTGAATCGCGCAAAGCCAGTATTTCATCGGTCCAACGTAAATTGCGTATTGGCTACAACCGCGCGGCGCGTTTGATTGAACAGATGGAAGCCGCCGGAGTGGTTTCCGATATGAGTTCCAACGGCAACCGCGAAGTGCTCGCGCCCCCGCCGCCCCGTTAATTGTTTGAGGAAAAGAATTTGAAATTGTTTGCCGCTCTGTTGTTTTTTGTCCCTTTGCTGGTCGTCGCTGATGCGGCGCAAGATCTCAAGGGAAAATTGGATGAGATCCAATCCCTGCGCGGTCGGTTTAACCAGGTTCTATCGGATAAAGCAGGCGCAAATCTGCAGTCCAGCGCCGGTGAGTTTGTAGTAAAGCGCCCGGGCTATTTTCTGTGGGAGAGTGAAGCGCCTTACGAGCAGACGGTTATAGGTACTCCGGAAAAAGTCTGGATTTACGATCCGGATCTGGAACAAGTGACGGTTCGCAATTCCGAGCATCAGGCGGATAATAGCCCGGCCCGGTTGCTCAGCGGCGATTTGAGCGAGTTGCGCTCCAATTACGAGGTCAGCGGCGATGCCAAAGGAGAAAGTTTCCGCTTGCTGCCGCGCCAATCCGACAGCCCGTACCGCTACATCGAATTTGATTTCAGCGAGAAAAAACTCGCGGCGCTGCGCTTTCAAGACAAGTTGGATCAAGTGACACAAATTCGCTTCGAACAGCTGCAGATGAACACGCCTATTCCGGCGGAAACCTTTATTTTCACTGCGCCGGCAGGCACAGATGTGATTGTTGATGAATAAAGATTTGTTTGACACAGCGGCGTCGCATTATCGACCCCTTGCCGCCCGGATGCGTCCGCTGAATATCGATGAATATATCGGTCAGGAGCATATTCTCGGGCAGGGCAAACCGCTGCGTAAGGCGCTGGAGCGCGGCCAGCTGCATTCGATGATTTTGTGGGGGCCTCCTGGTGTAGGCAAAACCTCGCTCGCGCAGTTGATTACGTTTCACATGGATGCGGAATTTATCCCTCTGTCTGCGGTTTTTTCCGGTGTGAAAGACATTCGCGCAGCTGTTGCCGCCGCCCAGGCGGAGCGTCAGCGCAGCGGTCGCAAAACTGTGTTGTTTGTCGATGAGGTGCACAGGTTCAACAAAGCACAACAGGATGCGTTTTTGCCGTATGTGGAAGATGGCACCGTGGTTTTTGTGGGCGCTACCACAGAAAATCCGTCCTTCGAGGTGAATAACGCGCTTTTGTCGCGCACCCGTGTGTATATCCTGCAAAGCCTTGGCTCAGAACAGCTTGGTGAAGTCCTAAAGCGCGCATTGACTGATGCGGAAAGGGGACTTGGCGAGCGAAGTCTGAACATCACCGATGAGGCGAAAGATATTTTATTGCGCAGCGCGGATGGTGATGCGCGGCGTTTGCTTAACTTGCTGGAAATTGCTGCAGATTTATTAGATGACGGTGACACCATCACCGAGGCCACTTTGGCGATGGTGCTCACCGCAGATGTTCGACGCTTTGATAAAGGCGGTGATCTGTTTTACGACCAGATTTCCGCTCTGCATAAATCCGTGCGCGGTTCGGACCCAGACGCGGCACTTTACTGGTTCGCCCGCATGATTGACGGTGGCTGCGACCCGCTTTATATCGCCCGCCGCTTGGTGCGCATGGCCAGTGAGGATATTGGCAATGCCGATCCCCGCGCGTTGCAGATAGCGTTAAATGCATGGGACGTTCAGGAACGCCTGGGCAGTCCCGAAGGGGAATTAACCCTGGCGCAGGCCGTGGTTTATCTGGCCTCGGCCGCTAAATCCAACGCTGTGTATAATGCGCTGAAATTGGCGCGGGCCGATGTCCAGTCAACGCCCAGTCATCCAGTCCCTATGCACCTGCGCAACGCGCCCACGCAACTGATGAAAGCGATGGATTTCGGCAAAAATTATCGTTACGCCCATGATGAGGAAAATGCGTTCGCCGCAGGCGAGCAATATTTCCCGGATGAAATGGCGGCGCGGATTTATTACGAGCCGGTAGCGCGTGGGCTGGAAGTACAAATCGGCGAAAAGTTAAGGCATTTGCGCAAGCTCAATCAGCAGGCGGCGGGTACCCCGTGACCTGGCTGGCGGTGGCTTTTGGTGGCGCCTTGGGGGCAATGGCCCGTTACGGCGTATTTGTGTGGTTGACGCCGCACCCGGGTAAATTTCCCATCGCAACCTATTTTGCCAATGTCTGCGGGTGTTTTATTGCTGGAGCCCTGTATGTGTTAATGGCGCAGGCGATTATTCCTCAACCCTGGCGTCCACTGCTCGCGATCGGTTTTCTCGGCGCTTTTACCACTTTTTCCACATTTTCACTTGAAGCATTGCTGTTGTGGCAAAACCAGTTCGCCTCCTTAGCGGTTTGGTATGTGGTGGCCACAGTAGCGAGTTGTTTATTTGCGGTTTGGCTCGGCCATTTCTGTACTCATTTTTTCGTTTCACAATAACAACCTGTTTGGACGCTTATGTTAGATCCCAAATTACTTCGCAATCAGCTCAATGAAGTGGCCGCCATTCTCGCGAAACGCGGTTTGCAATTGGACGTTGCTGCGATTGCATCCGTTGAAGAAAAACGCAAAAAAATTCAAATGCACTGTGAGACTCTCCAACAGGAGAGTAAAAACAGAGCGAAGAACATAGGCGCCATTAAAGCCAAAGGCGGTGATATAGAGCCGCTGTTAAAAGAAGTAGGCGATCTGAAAAATCAGTTGGCCCAGGCGGAAACCGACCTCGCCGCCGTGCAACAGGAGTGGGAAGACCTGCTCGCGGGATTGCCCAATCTGCCTGCGGAAGATGTGCCGGAAGGTAAAAGCGAAAACGACAATGTGCAGGTGCGCACCTGCGGAACGCCGCGGGAATTTGCCTTTCCGGTCAAAGATCACGTGGACCTGGGCGCGGATCTGGCGCAGCTGGATTTTGAAGTGGCCGGAAAAATTACCGGTTCGCGCTTTGCGGTGATGAAAAATTCACTGGCGCGACTCCACCGTGCGCTGATCCAATTTATGTTGGATACCCACACCACTGCGCACGGTTACGAAGAACTGTACGTGCCTTATATCGTCAATAAAGATTCGCTATTTGGCACGGGGCAACTGCCAAAATTTGAGGCGGATCTGTTCAAGCTGCGCGACGATCGCGAATTCTATTTGATTCCCACTGCTGAAGTGCCGGTTACGAATTTGCTGCGCGACGAGATCGTCGATGAAAAACAATTGCCACTGAAATTCGTCAGCCACACGCCTTGTTTCCGCTCCGAAGCCGGCAGTTACGGCCGCGACACTCGCGGCATGATTCGCCAGCACCAATTCGAAAAAGTGGAGTTGGTGCAGTTTGTAAAACCAGAGGATTCTGAGCAGGCGCTGGAAACTCTGACCGGCCACGCCGAGGCGATTCTGCAGAAGCTCGGTCTGCCGTATCGCACCGTCGTTCTGTGCACCGGCGATATGGGTTTTTCTGCTGCGAAAACCTACGACATTGAAGTTTGGCTGCCCTCGCAACAGCGTTACCGCGAGATTTCTTCCTGCAGTAATTTCCGTGATTTTCAAGCGCGCCGTATGAAGACCCGCTACCGCAGCAGCGAAACCGGTAAAGCCGAGTTGCTGCACACATTAAATGGTTCGGGGCTGGCGATCGGCCGCACGTTATTGGCGATTATGGAAAATTATCAGCAGGCCGATGGCAGCATCGAAATCCCGGCCGTGCTGCGTCCATATATGGGCGGGCTTGAAGTGATTCGTCGAGGCTAAGCGTGGATTATCTGCCGCTGTTTTTCGACCTGCGTGGCAAACCGGTTTTGCTGGTGGGTGGCGGCACTATTGCATTACGCAAGGCGCGTTTGTTAAGCAAGGCGCAGGCGATTATTACCGTGGTTGCGCCCGACATAGGCGCGGAGCTGGAGGCGCTGGTGCTTGCCGGTGGCGGCAGTGTGCTACGGGAGAGCTACAACGAATCCCATCTCGCGCAGGCGATCTTGGTGATATCGGCAACGGATCTCGCCGAGGTCAATCGTCAGGTCGCTGAAGATTGCCACGCGCGCCGCTTGCCAGTGAATGTGGTGGATTCTCCAGAGCTTTGCAGCGTGATCATGCCGGCGATTGTCGATCGCAGCCCGTTGATGATCGGCATCAGCAGTGGCGGTGAAGCGCCAGTGCTGGCGCGTATGGTGCGGGCGCAGATAGAGAGCGCCATTCCTAGTACCTACAGTCGGCTCGCGGCATTTGCCAGCCGCTTCCGCGACCGGGTCAAAGCGCAATTTGCTGATGGCGAAACCCGCCGGCGTTTCTGGGAGAAGATTCTGGCGGGGCCGGCGAAAGAGATGGCTCTGGCTGGTGATCTATCCGGTGCGGAAGCCTATCTGCAAACACAATTAGCCTCCCCGTCAGACATTGCCGGTGGCGAGGTTTATTTGGTGGGCGCTGGCCCTGGCGATCCCGACCTGCTCACCTTTAAAGCGCTGCGCCTGATGCAACAGGCGGAAGTGGTGCTTTATGACCGTCTAGTCTCCGAGCCGATCCTGGATCTTGTCCGGCGCGATGCCGAGCGCATTTACGTAGGCAAAAAGCGCGCTTCCCATACCCTCCAGCAAACCGAAATCAATCAGCTGTTGCTCGATCTCGCCCTGCAAGGAAAGCGGGTTTTGCGCCTAAAAGGGGGCGACCCATTTATCTTCGGTCGCGGCGGGGAGGAGATCGAATTGCTCGCCCAGCACCACGTGCCGTTTCAGGTGGTTCCGGGCATCACCGCGGCGTCCGGTTGCGCCTGTTATGCGGGTATTCCGCTGACTCACCGGGATTACGCGCAATCCGTGCGTTTTGTTACCGGTCACCTAAAAGATGGCACCACCGACCTCTCCTGGAACGAGCTGATCGGCAGCGATCAGACTCTGGTGTTTTATATGGGGCTGGCGGGACTTAAAGATATTTGTAGCAACTTGATTGCCCACGGCAAGGATCCGGCGACTCCCGCCGCGCTGATCGAACAGGGGACCACCCCACGCCAACAAGTCCATATCTCTACTTTGGCTGACCTACCGAAGTTGGTGGCTGAAAGAGAGGTGCATGCGCCGACCCTGTTGATTATCGGCGGCGTTGTTTCACTTCATGAAAAGCTGCACTGGTTCTCGTCCAGTCCATAGTGACTGGTAAAGTTTGGCCGCTTCGCGCCGATAGCTATAGTGGAAAACCATTTAGCGCCTGTGCGAATTGCCTATGAAGATCAATCAGCCACCGCCGCCCAGTCCCATACCGCTGCAGCACACTCGTGTCACCAAAGTGGATGCGTCAGCGCCGATCAATAAGGATAAGTCGGAGCCACCCGCCACACCGCCTTTTGTCGAGCGGCGTAAGTCCAACTCAGACCGGCGTATGCACAGTGCCGCGCGCGGTCCTTTTAATTTGAGAAGTGGGCGCGATAGACGCAAAAATTCCGGTTTTCATATTGAAGAAGATGTCTGATTGAGTCGCGGGAACAGCAGAATAAAACGCGTTCCCTCTCCGGGTGTTGAACTGACCTGAATCCGGCCGCCGTGGGATTGCACAATACGTTTGACGATGCTCAAACCCAAACCAGATCCGGAATATTGATCCTGGCGGTGCAACCTTTCGAAGGGGGTAAAAATCGCGGCAACTTTATCCTCCGGAATTCCTATCCCATTGTCTTCCACCAGCACGCTAATACCGTCTTCGGTTTGTTCACCGCTATATATTTTGACTTGCGGGAGTTTGCTGTCGTTGTATTTGATGCCGTTACTGATGAGGTTCGAAAACAATAATTGCAGTTGCGAAACATTGCCGTTTATTTCCGGTAATTGTTCCACCTCGACGCTGCCATTACTTTTTGCCACTGTCTCACCGAGCATGTCCGCCGCATTGCGTGCAGCCAATGTCAGGGAAATTGGCTGGAAATTTTCGATAAGCGCATCAATCGACAGAAAGTCCTGCAGATCTTCAATTAATTTTTGAATGCCTTCAATCTTGGTGGAAATCTTGTCCAGATATTGATAGGGCAAGGTATTGTCACCGGGGTATTTTTTCTGCGTTTCCAATTTGAAGATCTGGGCAAAACGCGAAATTTGCCAGAGGCTGCTTTTGAAATCATGGGTCAGGCTGTAGCAAAACGCTTTGTAATCTTCGTTTTTTTCCAGCAGAGAACGTGTCAGCTTTTTCCGCTCGATGGCGTAATGACAGGCGCGCACCAGTTGTGACGGTGTCAGTTCGTCTTTGGGTAAAAAATCCTGAATGCCTTCTTTTACTAGACGCTGGGCCAGATCATCATCGTGCAGCGACGTCAGCACGATAATCGGCGGGGCGTCCTCGAGATCTTTGATGCGCTCGACGGTAGCGTGGATAGGCGAATCCGGGAGTTTGAGGTCACAGAGAAAAACATCCACGCGTTTGCGCTCGAGGAAATGGATGGCCTCTTGTAGTGTGGAGTAATGACGGATTTTGCAATGCCGGCCAAAGCTGCTTCGCAACATGTCCACGATCAACTCCAAATGATCCTCATTGTCTTCGGCGATCAGAATATGCATGGATGCTCTCCAGAAGAAATCACAGGCTTTGATTGCCTTTTTTATGCGGCGGCGCGTTCCGCCAGCGCTCGAGCAGCGGGCGGATCAACTCTTCAAAGGCGTTTGCTTGCAAGGGTTTCGCCAGATAAATTTCAGCACCCGCTTTCAGACAAATCCGCATTTCGGATTCATTGGTCGACGTGCTCAACATCACCACCGGAATATAGTGCAGCTGTGGGTCTTGTTTGATGGCGATCAGAGTTTCTATGCCGTTCATGCGCGGCATTTTGATGTCCATAAAAACCAGGTCGGGCAGGGGAGCGTTACGCTGCTTTAACGACGCTAGGTATTGCAGTGCATCCTCACCGTTGCGTTGACTGAGAATCTTGATCCCCGGTTCGCAGTCGAGGATGGTGGCCTCGATCAGCTCTGCGTGATCCGGATTGTCTTCGACGATTAAAACGGTTGCCTTAGTTGTGCTCATGGCCGTCACTTTAGTTCGGGGAAGAGGATGGTGAAATTGGTGCCCTGACCGACTACGGAATCCAGCACAATTTTTCCGGAGTGTTTTTCCATAATGGTTTTCACAATTGATAAGCCGACACCGGTGCCTTCAGCGGCATCGGGATTTAAGCGTTCAAATACGTGAAATATGCGTTCCTGATGATGCTCGGCTATGCCAATACCGTTATCACTGATGCGCACACCCGAGTGCCCCGCCTCTTGCGCGGTGCAGATCGTGATCGCTGGCGCAACGCCCGGCTTGCTGTATTTAAGCGCGTTGGAAATGATGTTTTGCAAACATTGAAACAGCAGACTTTCTTGGGCATATATTTGCGGCAAGGGGCCTTCGACCAGGATCTGGGCGCCCATTTTTTTGATATCGCCCTCGAGGGAATCCAATACGCTCTGCAGGGTGACATTGCAATCCACCAGAGCTTTCTCCAGATCGCGTTTGATGATGCGCGACAGGTGCAGCAAATCCTGCAGCAGGGACTCCATGGACCGCACATTGGCGAGTATTCGGTCCAACTTGTGATGATGATTCTCCTGCAGCGGGAGATCGTTCGCATTTTTTAATCGATTCGCAAAGCCGGCTATGGTCACTAGCGGCGCTTTCAAGTCGTGCGACACGGTATAGATGAATTGCTCCATCTCCTGGTTTTTTCGACGCAGTTCCGCGTTCAGATTTTTCAGTGCACGCTGCTGCTGTAGCCGTTCGCTGATATCAATAATAGAGCTGATCACATAGGTTTCTTTATCGACGGTGATCGGAGTCAGTCCAACCTCGATGGGAAAAAGGTCGCCATCCTTGCGCTGCCCGTGCAAATCGCTCGAGCCGCGCGCCATATTGCGCCGATCTGGCGCTTCGAAATAATTCTGCACGTACAGATTGTGGATTGAACGCATGCTGGGCGGAACGAGCTGATGGATGGATTGCCCAATCAGTTCTTCCTTGGTATAGCCAAACATGGCCTCCGCTTCGCTGTTGATCAACACAATATTGCCCATCTGATTCACCATAATCATGGCGTTGGGCGCCGCTTCGACCGCCATGCGGAAGCGCTCTTCCTCAAGCTTGGTGTTGGAAATATCTTTGGCTATGACGGAAAAGCCGATGATTTCCTGTTGATCCGAGTGAATAGGGGAAATGGTGAGGGAGAGATCGATGCGCTGCTTTTTCTTTTCAATACTGATATCGAGCGTTGAACCGGCATTTTGTTCGGCGGTGGTCATCAACAGGGTTTTCAATTTGGTGCTGGCGGACGAGGGGAACAGATTCAGAAATAATTTCCCTTCACAATTTTCCCCGAAGATCCGCAGCGCCGCTTCATTGGCGGTGGTGACGTAGCCGGCCATGTTCAATGAGAAAATCGCGTCTTCCGCGCTGTTGATGATCGCCGCCAAGCGGGCATTGATTTCGGAGGTTCTGGAGGTTTGTTTCTTCTCATGAATAATGTCCTCCAGCATGTTGTCGATGGTTCTGTGGGTCGCGCGCAAGGTGGCGGCCTGGTTGTTCAAACGCAAATTGGTGTTGCGAATTTCATTCAGGGTGCGGTAGTGCTGCAAAGTGAACGGTGTTGCGAACAGCAATAATAAAAGGCATATCAACAAGGTGCTGAACAGCATCCAATTCGAAATCGCCGATTTGATTTTGGTAATTAATTCAGTTGACACAGTTCCGCTTGTGTTCTCAATTGACTGAATCGCCTGTGTATCGATCCGGTCCGCCAAGAGGTCGAGATTGTTCAAGATTCCTGACAGCGTTGTACCCGTCGCCGCTATCAAGACAAACAGCAACAAGGCTCCGGCGATATAACAGAAATAACGTACCGGCATCGTCAGCCTTCGTATATCCGGTAACGCGGTGGCAGTCCTTGTTTACTGAGCTCCTGATTGATCTCTTTTTTCAGTTGAATGATGCGTTCTTCCCGCCCGAGTGAGGCTTCATATACGGAATTCATCTGCGCCAGCTGTGCTTCAAGCGCGCGCTGGTGATCTTCCATCAATTTGTATTTCTTCTGTATTTCCGTATTCATAAGGAGGTCAGGCAATTTGGGTAGCAGCACCAATGCTGTCACCATGGAAACCGAAGCGGTAATGGCTTTCATCCAACCTTCCAGACGATATGCGGGGACCCAGGTGGTGTAGATCTCAACGAGGTGAGAAAGTCCGCAAAAAAAAATAAAGGCGATAAATAGGTAGGCTAAATCTTTGTGTTGCCCCCGATATTGATTGCGAGTGGTAATGATGTAGAGGGCGGCGGGAATCAGAACATACGAAAGCGCGATGACAGCATTGGAGATAACGTGTAGCCAGAGAACATCCGGCGCCCATGAAAAACATTGCCCGTTTGGTAGGAATGGCTCGCTCATGGCCGCTCTCCTGAGATCCCCAATGGTGATTACAGCTAATTATGATGTTAATGGTTTAAGTTTAGATGAAAAAAGCCTGCGACTCCGTGCGAATGCGCAGGCTAATGAAATGATTTAACGATGAACAGGCAGGGAATTATTTGGGCTGGCACCAGCGGCCGATACTTTTTAAGCCTTCTACCAGGCGATTGCCACCGGGGGCAGTGACTATGATGACGGAAACGTTATCTTTGCCGCCATTGGCAAGTGCCGCTTTGATGAGGCTGGCAACCGCATCTTCGGTGTTATCCGCGGTATGGAGAATGTCGCAGATCTGCTGATCGCTGACGGTATCGCTGAGACCGTCGCTGCAGAGGAGGATCCAATCGTATTTGTGCCAATTGCCTTCGATCACATCCACTTTGAGATCTTGCAGCTCCATGGAGCCAAGGCATTGGGTGATGACGTTCTTTTCAGGATGGCCGGACATTTCCTCGGCGGAGATGATGCCGGATTGATACAGCATCTGAACATAGGAGTGGTCCACTGTCAGTTGCTGCAAGCTGAAGCCGTCCCGGTCGCGGTCGGACCAGAGATAGGCGCGGCTGTCGCCGACCCAGCCGATCTCATAACGGTTGCCGAGGGAGTGAAGCGCGACCACAGTGGAGCCCATGCCGTATTTGCCGGAGCCATCCCTTGCGGCTTCCAGCACGGCTTGATGTGCGTTGTTGATAGCTTCGGGAAGGGACTTGCCTTGGCGGATGCAGTCCTTAATTACATTGACGGTAATTTCACTCGCCACTTCCCCTGCAGCGTGTCCGCCCATGCCGTCGGCGACCACCCACAGACCGAGCTTGGTGTCGCTCCAAATCGCGTCCTCGTTATTGTCACGCAACAACCCTACGTCAGTGGCTTGGCTGTAATTTTTACCCGACATAAGGGCACATACTTCCCGTGAAAAATGAAATTTTAGACTAACCGAAATGACCCAGCGTGTCGCGGACGTGAGCGATAGAGTGTGACATTCCTATTGGTGCGTTTTGAAGTTTGATATAAAGTCAAACGCAAAACAATCCTGCCCGGAAGCTGGTTCGATGTTGCAATTGCGGTTTGTCGGTAGTGAAAAACCCCCTGTCTGGCTGGTGGAGGAAACCTACATTATTGGCAGTGGGGCAGGGTGCCACATCCACTTGGCCGATCCCTCAGTAGCAGCTCAACACGCTGAACTATCAGTTATTGATGAACGCGTGACAATTGGCCCGGTGGCCGATGGCGCTGTGCTCTTGGTCAACGGCAGCCAGGTGTCCGGTCCAACCCATTTAACCCACGATACCCAATTGCAAATCGGCGAGTACCATCTGCGGATCGTCGATCCCAAACGGGAAAGACCCGTGGTCAATCCGCCCGAAACCACATCCGCCTCCTCATGGGGCCTGCAAAGCAAAAGCACCGCTCTGGCCAACAAACTGTTTCCGGTAGCGAAGGACATGATCGTCGGTCGCTCCCGCGAGTGCGATCTCTGCCTTGCGGTTGCGCATCTCTCCCGCCGCCACGCACGTTTGTTTTTTGATGCCGGCGCGCTGTGGGTGGAAGATCTGAACTCCGCCAACGGCACTTTTTTGAATGGGCGCAGGGTGGAGCGCGCCCGTTTGCGCGCCGGCGATGAACTGGCGTTCGATACCCTGGTGTTTGTGGTTCGCGGCGAAGCGGTGACGGCGCCCGAGTCACCGGAGGATAAGACCTCACTGCGCCCGGCCCTCAACGCTGATATCCGTGCACCAAAGGCTCCGGCGCGGGAGGCAAAGGTAAGTCGGCAAACCCAGGAGTCGGCGGAACCCCAAAAGCCCGCATTGGATTCAGGCGATAAAGTGGAAACCCCCGGTGGATATAACGCCGTGTTTTTGTGGTGTGGAGTCTTTGCCGTTATCGCCCTGACGGTGCTGGCCATCTTCTATTTTGCCGCCTGACGAATAGCAGGCATTTCCCCTCAAGTAACTCCTTTCGCCGCCGATAGCTGTTGATCAGCCTCGGAGGTTTTTTGCATGTTGCCCAAAGTTGCCACCTCGACATACCTGCCCAATTGCGCCCAGCCCCGCACCAATACGCCGACGCAGCCCGCGACCACGCAGGTGTCGGTTAGCGAGACCTATACCACCAGCACCCGGGTCGAAGTCCGCGGTAGTGCTAGCGGCCCAGCACTTGGCGGCACCAGTGGTGTGGAGGCTTATCAGGCAGTGCAGGGGACGGATGACACAGTGAATCCGTTCGCCAAAACCATTTTGACGTTCATTGACGCTCAGCTTCGCCGCGATGTGGCCGATGGCGCTTCCGCAGAGGAGCTGAAAAGTCGCCTGGAAGCGGGCTTGCGCGGGTTTGAAGAAGGTTATGGCGATGCCTTCAAGCAACTGTCGGCCAGCGGACTGCTGAGCGACGACATTCTCAGCGAAATTGAAGGTACGCGCAGTCAGGTTCTGGCCGGTATCCAAAAACTGGCCGATGAACTCGGCGTGGAGATCGATATACCTAAAGCGGAAACCCCTGTCGCGACCACTCCTACCGCGGTAGATTTGCCTCAACCAGCGGTGCAAGTGCCGACGGTGAATCCAGGCAAAGATATTCTGTCGGCTGTCCTGCGAGATATCGAGATTATCGAGCAGTACCAGAAGGCGACCCGTTCGGAGACCACCTATCAACATCTGGGTCGCGCTCGCGCTTCCAATAATCAGTCGTACGCCTATGGGGTCCAGGAGAACCGCAATTTTTCATTGAAATTGCGCACCGCCGACGGCGATCTCGTCACCATAGGTTTGTCCGCAGCGCGCTCTGGCCAGGCTCAGTTTTCCTTCGACGCTTCAGGGAATGCTTCTCTCGTCCGCCAGGGCAGCGAGAGTTCCGGTATGCAATTCGCGGTTGAAGGGGAGTTGGATGAAGGTGAATTGCGTGCATTGAGCGATCTGCTGCAGCAGGTTGGCGACATCTCCGAGCGTTTTTTCCAGGGTGATCTGGAAAGCGCATTCCAGCTGGCGACCAAGCTGTCTTTCGATAACAGTGAAATTGCCTCCTTTGATATGAACTGGAACATGAGCACCACTGAAGTGGCAGGCGTGGCGCAGCAATCCGAGCGCCCGGCGGCTGAGCTTTCCGCCCCTGCGCCTTTTGAAGGCTTTGTGGAAAGCGTCAAACGCGCTGGCGATCTGGCCGAGCAATTGGGTCAGCCGCGCAGTCTTGTCGCCGATTTGCTTGATTGGGTCACCAGTCAACAACAGCAACAGGACGCACGCAGTGCGCTCCTCGCTCCTATGGCCCGGGCCGTTCTCTAACTGGACGATCCAGCACTCACTTGATTAAATGCCCGCCTCCCAGGTGAAGGCGGGCATTTATGATTTCTCTGATTCTCTATTCCACTGCAGGCTGTCACCTGTGCGAGCTGGCGGAAGCGCAGTTGCAGCAGGCGCGGCAAGTATTCGATCTCAGTTGGCGTTGCGTGGATATTGCGGACTCACCCAAGCTGATGGAGCTCTACGGAGTGCGGATACCGGTGGTGGCTGAGCCGGTATCCGGCAGGGAGATAGGCTGGCCGTTCGGACAGCCGGAGTTGCGCGAGTGGTTGGCGCAGCTCTCTTAGTGCTGCGCTCATCCTAAACTCTCTTCAGAATCGTCAGTTACAGATACTGCTTTGCCTCAGCCTCTGACAGAAAGATGGTGGGTTGCCCGAGGCGATAGCCATAAATCACAGAAAAACACAGCACGTTCTGTACGTATTGGCGAGTTTCTTTAAAGGGAATCGTTTCAATCCAGACATCCACCGGCTTTTCCTTACCTTGTTCACTAAGCCAGCGGTTTACCCGGTTTGGGCCCGCGTTGTAGGCAGCGGCGGCTAGAATGCGATTGCCGTTGAACGTCTGCAGCAGGTGGTTCAGGTAGTGTCCGCCCAGGCGCATGTTGTGCTCCACATCGAGAAGCTCTTGCGCATTAGCATGACGGATGCCGGACTTTTTAGCGGTGTAAATCGCCGTTTGCGGCATAAGCTGCATCAATCCCATAGCCCCTACAGGCGAACGGGCGGAAGCGTCGAAGGCGCTCTCCTGCCGTGCGATGGCGTAAATCAGCGTCTGCTCCAGTTGAGTATCCTGGGCGATACGGGCGACTTCCTCGCGATAGGCAAGGGGGAAGCGGACAGTAAGTTCGTTCCACAAATTGCCGTTGATCATGGTTTGGATGCCGGTGGAATACCAACCCCAATCCCGCGCCAGCTGGCCGATGGCGGCCACTTGTTTGTCATCCAGTCTTCTCGACGCGTGTAACAGCTCTGCCCGGGCTTCGGTGGAGTTGCCGGTCAACCATAATTCATGGGCGCGCCGTACTACAGGGAGCTGCTCGACTTGCTGGCGGAAGGATTCCTCCAGCGGCGTGGATTCATCAACCAGTGCATATTCCTGCTTGAGTTTGTCCGCCGACATAAAACCGTAAAAGCTGCGATTTTGGGCAAGTTCGCGATAAATTTCCTCGGATATCGGGAATCCGGCAATTGGCTGTTTCAGCTCGTCCTGGGCGCGGGCGGCCCAATATTGCCAGCGCTCGTGTTGACGCGCCTTGTCATCCAGCAACGCCAGCCGTTCGGCAAAATTCTGCCAGTTACCTTCTGCAAGCGTTTCGCGCAGCAGCTCTTCTAGAACTCCCTCCTCACGCAAACTGTGGGAGTAGCTGAGCAGGACTTGCGCTTCCGCCGTTTCGCCAGCGCGAATCAGGCGTTTGACGATGGTCAGCTTGGCATCCTGCATGACTTCTTCAGGAAACAGTTGCTGAGCTTCGTACATTTGCCAGTGTTTGAGCGCATCACTCGGTGCGGTGCGGGCGAGCTTTTTCACGCCGTAGGCAATGATGTGTTGGGTCGGAAGATCCTGGCCCTGAAAGCGCTGACGCTGAGCGATCAATTTGGGATTGCTGTGGACCTGCAGGTACAGGTTCGCTTTGGGTTTGAGCGTCTTGAGTTGGTTCGATAGATATTTGGCAAAACTGGTTTCACCCTGATTCATGGCTTTATCGAAGCGGCTCCAGACCAGTTCTTCGGTCTGATGGCCGGCGCTGCGCCACGCGGTAAATACCGGATCGCAAGGTTTGGGCTGGGATTTGCCAACATCCCACAAAGATGCAACTTCGGTAAACGCGCTTTTATCACCGGTTCTGATGCGCGCATGTAGGGAGTGGCAGTGCAGTTCCAGTGAAGTGTTGTCGTCGGCGCTGTAGTAGCGGTTGAATTCTTTCCACTTCTCGCGGCTGGCTAGAAACTGCAGCAGGTTGGAGCGCAGGCGGCTCGCGAGGAAGGAATCCGGGTAGGTTTCCAAAAATTTGTCGATATCGGCGAGGGGCATTTCCGCAAAGCGGTTGCGCAATTGGGCAAATTCGAGATATTGCCGCAGAGGGTAATCACCGAGCTTGTCCATGTGCCGCTTGAATTCGGCATTATTTTTTTGTGCCAACGCCGCCTTGGCTTTTTGGTAGTGAAAGCGGTGGCTGGCCAACTCAGAGTCGGTTTTGCTCGGCGCTTGTTGAGCGGATGCCTGGAGGGATAGCAGGCACAAGCTAATGCCAGCAACCCATAAGTTTCGGCGAAACAAATCAGCAAACAACATACGAAACGAAACTCTGGATAAAACGAAAATATTGGGCGCGAGGCCATTAACTTAACAAACTACTTTAAGCTTGTCCTCTAAATGAGGCTGGGACACATTAAATAAAGTGTTGTTGAGTTTACCGGCTTTCGCCAGTAATAAGCCTAGATAAAGATTGAATCAGAGCTTCTTATTCGGGCAAGATGCCGCGCACTTTTCCGGTTTCCTTTTGTTATTCCAATGAACCTTATCAAACTCGACAATCTGCAATTGCATCACGGGGAACAAGTCATTTTTGACGGCTTGTCCCTGTTGGTAAAAAAAGGCGACCGGCTCTGCTTGATCGGCCGCAACGGCGCCGGCAAATCCACTTTACTGAAAACTCTGGAAGGCATAGTGGATCCGGATAGCGGCTTGGTCTGGCGCGAGCCGGGTTCGACCGTTGCGAGTTTGCAGCAGGATTTGCCCGAGCAGTCGGACATTTCGGTATATGACTTTGTTTCTGGCGGCCTTGCGGATTTAGGTGCGAGTTTAGCGCGCTTCGCTGTGTTGGCAACGCAAAGTGACGCCGAAAGTCTGGCGGAACTTGGCCGGGTGCAACAAAAAATCGAAGCTGCCGATGGCTGGAGTGTGCAAAACCGCATCGAACAGGTGCTCACCCGTCTGGAGCTGGATGGTAAGCTGCGCCTCGCCGACCTTTCCGGTGGCTGGCGTCGGCGCGTCGCGCTGGCGCGTGCCCTCGTTACTCAGCCAGACGTATTGTTGCTCGACGAACCTACCAACCACCTGGATATCGCCTCTATTGAATGGCTGGAAAAACAGCTGCTGGATTTTGCCGGCGCCGTGGTGTTTGTCACCCACGACCGGGCATTTTTGCGCGCGGTCGCCAATCGCATTGGTGAGTTGGATCGCGGCCGCCTGACCCTGTGGGACGGTGATTACCGCAGTTTTCTTGAATTCCGCGAGCAAAAACTTGCGGAAGAGGAAAAACATAACCAGGAATTCGACAAGCGCCTGGCGCAGGAAGAAGTCTGGATTCGCCAGGGCATCAAAGCCCGCCGCACCCGTAACGAAGGGCGGGTGAGNGCNCTGAAAGAAATGCGGAAGGAGCGCGCCGCGCGCCTCGAGCGCCAGGGNAACGCCCGCATGGCCNTATCCGCAGATCAAGCCTCCGGCAAGCTGGTGGCGGAATTNAAGGATGTGAGTTTTTCCTGGACCGACAAGCCGGTCATCAAGCATTTTTCCGGAACGATTATTCGCGGCGACAAAATCGGCCTGATCGGCCCCAACGGTGTCGGCAAAAGTACGTTTTTAAAGCTGTTGATGGGCGACCTGAAGCCTTCGTCTGGAGAAGTGCGCCTCGGCAGCAAGCTGTCCATTGCCTACTTTGATCAGCTGCGGGAAGAACTCGATCTGGACAAAAGCGCCATCGACAATATCGCCGAGGGGCGGGAATACATTGAAATCGATGGCCGCAACAAGCATTTGATCGGCTATCTGCAGGAGTTTTTGTTCACCGGTGAACGAGCGCGTACGCCTATTCGCGCGCTCTCGGGTGGCGAGCGCAATCGGGTAATGCTGGCCAAATTGTTCAGCAAGCCCGCCAACTGCCTGATTATGGATGAGCCGACCAACGATCTGGATGCGGAGACCTTGGATCTGCTCGAGGATTTGCTCCTCAACTACACCGGAACTCTGATTCTGGTGAGCCACGACCGGGAATTCCTGGACAACGTGGTTACCAGCACCATCGGTTTCGAAGGTAATGGCGCGCTCAAGGAATATGTGGGTGGCTATCAGGATTGGATTCGCCAGGGCGGCGTCTGGTACAAACCTTCCGTTGTGCCAGTGGCTCCGCCGCCAGCGGCGCCAGAACCAGCGGCCCCGGCGGAGCGTCGCCCCCCCGGGAAAAAACTCTCTTATAAATTACAGCTCGAACTCGATGCGTTACCGCAACGCATCGAAGCTCTCGAGGATGAAGTTAATCGCCTGCAAGCGGAAATGGCGGATCCGAGCTTTTATCAGCAAGCTGCCGCGGAAATCACCCGCAAAACCAACCTGCTGAACAATAAAAATGCAGAACTCAGCAAGGTTTATGAGCGCTGGGAGGAACTTGAGTCGATGCGCGACGCCTAGACCGGGTTAAACCCGGACGGCGAGAACGTCGCATTTGGCTCCGTGCAGCACATCCGATGCGGTGGAGCCGAGCAAGAGCGCCAAGCCGTGGCGGCCGTGACTGCCGACAATAATCAGGTCCGCACCCAGCTCAGCCGCGGTTTCACGCAGTTCCGCCGCGGTCTGGCCGATAACGACTTTGCTATGCGTTACTTCGTAACCCAGCTGTTGGGTGAATGCGGCCAAGCGCTTGTCGGCCTGCTCTTCAAGGGCGAGCTGCGTTTCGGTGAGGTCCATGGGGATATCGCCGGCGTAGGCGAAGGTGACGGGTTCAATAACGTGAATCAGACTGAGCTTGGCGTTGTAGAGTCTGGCCAGCTCCACCGCTTTCCGCGCGACCTGGAGCGACTCTTCCGGCGACAGATCAAGACCAACCAACAAGTGGGTGTAGATGCTCATAAATCAATCCTCTGTTTATTGCACCATCGCCATTAGACCGCGACGGCATGTCTGGTTCTTTGATTTACCTCTAACATCCGCGTCAGCGCACTGACGTGGGACCAGTTTACTGCAAATCATTCCTTCGTCTATTTAACCATCTAGCTACTGCGGAGTTTGGCTTATGTCCTGGTTCGTCATTGTCCTAATAGTGTTGGTTCTCGCCATGATGATCGGGCCGATTATGATGGTGAAGCCGAGTCGGCGCGACCGGCGCGTCGCGCAATTGCGCGCGCGCGCCACCAAAATGGGCTTGCGCGTGAGTCTGCAGCGATTGGAGCAAGATACCTTCGCGGTATACGAGCTGCCCTGGGAGCGGGAGGACAACGTCAAACTGGTCGGGGTGGATTGGATGTTGGAGCGCCGGACCTATGCTCACGAGATTCACTTCGCCGATTGGTGGCAATGGCGCGGACCCGGACGGCCGCCAGCAGAGGTTTTGCCACTGCTGCAGCCCAGGATGGCTGCTCTACCGGAGGGAGTACCGGCGATAGAAGCGACCCGTCTCGGTTTGCGCTGCTACTGGTCGGAGACCGGAGGCGAGCCGCGGCTGGCGGAATTGACGGATTGGCTGAAATCCGTGGCGGAGGCTATGAAGCCTTATATTCGCCGCCAGGTGGAGCCGGCTGATTGAGTTCTGCACTGCTGACCCCGGAGAAATTCGGCTTTTGGGCGGGATTGAATTCGGTCTCCGGCATAAGATCAATGCTCAAGGCCAAACGTTTGCCGTTGAGAATTTCGCCGAGCTCGCGAATCATCCGGTGGCGCCGGTCATCCGCTTGTAGCGCACCGATTAACACGTTCTGGGCGCGACGGTAGTAACCGTAGGCCACTATGGGGTCATCGCGGTTGACGGCTTTATGTCCCTGTACCACATGAGAAATCACTTCCACCATTAAGTGCGCCCAGGATAATTCACGCACATAGGATTCCATTTCGTCATTCTGCAGCCGCCCGATGGCGTGGTGGCGGCGCACCACGCGGGCCGCATCGGTCAAATATTGTTTGTGCTTGGCGATGGCGGTGTCACTGGCCATCACGCGGTAGTAGGGTTGGGTGCGTTGTTCCGCGTCCAGCTTTTCCGCCAGAGCCTGGGCGTGTTCGAGCTTCAAATCGACAAAGGTTGCTTTGGGGTCGAGCTGCTTAATGCTTTTAATGAGATCGAGAATTTCTTCGTTGATGAGCTTGGGAATCAGCACCGACTCCAGCAGCGGCTCGATACCGGCGCAGATCTCCTCCAACTCGTCGACGCGAAAACGCATATGCTGGACTTTCTGCCGGATCATTTGATTGCGCGTCTGCACGCGATTGCAAAAGCTCACCACGACCAGAGAAAACACAATCAAAGAGAGCAGAAGGATCGCACCGGTAAGGCTTGTCATTGATGTGCCGACCGTAATGGAGATGATGCGAAATGGGTCCCTTCGCTGGACGTTGCCCTATCTTTAAGAATAGCAGAGGCCATTTTTTGTGCTATTTAAGAAAAAGGGCTTAATAATCAACGTTGTTATGTTGGATCGGCGCAGACTCTCGCGCCTGTTTGACTCTTGCAGTAAAGCGCGTTCAGCCAAATTGACCTGGGCGGCCTTGCTTGACCTCGGCAGTCTCAGGACTTATATATGCGCACCTTGTACAAGTCCCGGTCCTGATTGTGTGTTTTTTGACCGGATGCAGCGGGAAGTCTCAGGCGACGAGAGACGTTGAACCTCCCGATCCCAATTTCGAATGAATAGCAGGCAACTAATGGGGAAGTCACTGGTAATCGTGGAGTCGCCCGCGAAGGCGAAGACCATCAACAAGTATTTGGGCAGCAACTTCATCGTGAAGTCCAGCGTTGGACATATTCGCGATTTGCCCACCAGTGGCTCAGCAGCTCCGGTGGATACCAAAGCACGTGCAGCGGAAGCGGCGAAGACCCGCAAGATGAGCGCGGAGGAAAAAGAAGAGCACCGCCGGCGCAAGTCCCGGGATCAGCTGATCAAGCGCATGGGCATAGATCCCTACAACAATTGGGAGGCCCATTACGAAATACTCCCAGGCAAGGAAAAGGTCGTCGATGAACTTAAACGTCTGGCCGAGAGCGCCGATCAAATCTATCTGGCGACCGACTTGGACCGAGAGGGAGAGGCTATTGCCTGGCACTTGCGCGAATCCATCGGCGGCGATCCAGAGCGCTACCGACGCGTAGTGTTTAACGAGATCACCAAAAGTGCCATCCAACAGGCTTTCAAACAGCCCGGCCGCCTCGACCTCAACCGCGTCAACGCTCAGCAGGCCCGCCGTTTTCTGGACCGTATCGTCGGCTACATGGTGTCTCCGCTGTTGTGGGAAAAGATCGCCCGCGGTCTGTCCGCAGGGCGGGTTCAGTCCGTCGCGGTACGCCTGATTACCGAGCGCGAAGCGGAAATCCGCGCATTTGTCCCCGAGGAATACTGGAATCTGGCTGCGCTGCTCGACACCAAACGCGGCGAGCAGACCAAATACGACGTATTCAAATATCGCGGCGAAGACTTCGCGCCTAAAACCGGCGAGCAAACCCAGCAGGCGGTAAAAGCGCTGCAGGGCGCGCAGTACAAAGTCATCGCCCGTGAAGACAAACCCACTCAATCCAAGCCTTCTGCACCTTTCATTACGTCAACCCTGCAGCAGGCGGCCAGTACCCGTCTGGGATTCGGCGTCAAAAAGACCATGATGTTGGCGCAGCGGCTGTATGAGGCGGGTTACATCACCTATATGCGTACCGACTCAACCAATTTGAGCGCGGACGCAGTGCAGGCGTGTCGCAGCTATATCGAAGAGAATTTCGGCAAACCCTATCTGCCGGAAAAGCCCAATGTGTATTCCAGTAAAGAAGGTGCCCAAGAGGCGCACGAGGCGATCCGGCCTTCCGACGTCAATCTGCCGCCGAATCAGTTGTCTGGAATGGACCGCGATGCGGAGCGCCTCTATAACCTGATCTGGCAGCAATTTGTGGCTTGCCAGATGACGCCTGCGCAATTCACCAGCACCACCGTTATCGTCGGGGCCGGCGATTATCAGCTGAAGGCAAAGGGGCGAGTCATCCGCTTTGATGGTTTCCTCAAAGTTGCTCCGGCAGTCGCCAAGAAAGACGACGAAGGTATTTTGCCGGATGTCAAAGTCGGCGATGAATTGAAACTGGCGGAATTGCAGCCTTCGCAACATTTCACCAAGCCGCCCGCCCGCTACAGTGAAGCGAGTCTGGTGCGCGAGCTGGAAAAGCGCGGCATCGGCCGCCCATCCACTTACGCGTCGATTATTTCCACGATTCAGGAGCGGGGTTACGTCCACGTCAAAAACCGACGTTTCTACGCGGACAAAATGGGTGACGTGGTCACTGAGCGGTTGGTAGAGAGCTTCAGCGACCTGATGGATTACGGCTTCACCGCCAATATGGAGGAATCCCTGGACGCGGTGGCGACGGGCCAAAAAGACTGGCACGGGCTCCTCGACGAGTTTTACGCGGATTTCTCCAACAAGCTGGTCAAAGCGCAGGGCAGCCAGTTCGGTATGCGTGGCAACGAGCCTACCGAGACCGATATTCCTTGCGATAAATGTGGCCGGCATATGCAGATCCGCATAGGTTCCACCGGGGTATTTCTCGGCTGCTCCGGCTATGCGCTACCCCCGAAAGAGCGCTGCAAAAACACCAAAAATCTAGTGCCGGGTGACGAAGTTGTCGACGCCGATAAGGACGACGAAGCCGAATCCCGCCAGTTGCGCAGCAAGCGCCGCTGCAAGATTTGCAATGCCGCTATGGACAGTTATCTCCTCGATGAAACCCGCAAACTGCACATTTGCGGCAACAATCCAGATTGTTCCGGCTTCGAAGTGGAGCAGGGCAGCTTTAAGCTCAAAGGCTATGAAGGCCCGGTTATCGAGTGCGACAAATGCGGCAGTGAAATGCAGCTCAAAACCGGTCGCTTCGGCAAGTATTTTGGTTGTACCAATGAATCCTGCAGCAATACTCGCAAATTGTTGCGCAACGGCGAGGCCGCACCGCCGAAGATGGATGCCATCGATATGCCCGATCTGAAATGCGACAAAGTGGATGACCATTATGTGTTGCGCGACGGTGCATCCGGCCTGTTTTTGGCGGCCAGTCAGTTTCCCAAAAATCGCGAGACACGGGCGCCGCTGGTGCGCGAACTGGTGCCGTACAAAAATCAGCTCGATCCCAAATATCACTATCTGCTGAGCGCACCGCAGGCAGATTCCGATGGCATACCAGCCGTTATCCGTTTCAGCAGGAAAACCAAAGAGCATTATGTGCAGGCTGAAGTTGACGGCAAACCAACTGGCTGGAAAGCGTTTTACAACAACGGCCGCTGGCAGGTTTCCGATTCCAGCAAAAAGAGCGCTGCGAAAGGNGCGGGCAAAGGCTGAGCATGTCTGGATACNCCAGAAGCAAGGTCAATCTGCANATCGCCAACTGTCGTGAGCTTGCGCAATTGGCNCAAGCGGGTGTAGCGGCTAATGCGTTAGCGAGCTCGTTTTGTTTGCAGNTTGAACTCGGCCTTGGTTTCTATCTGCTGGAGATTCTCCAGGTGCTGGGTAAAAAGAGTGTTAAGCCCTGGCCCTTGAGCAAAGAGTCTTTGCATGCTCTGGCGGGTCAGTATGATTCGCCGGATCTCAAGGAGCTGAGCGAGATTTCTCTCGAGGGAGAATCGTGGCTTTGGCGAATGCTGCGACGGCTGGAAATATTGCGCCAAGTGGATTCCGGCCGAGCTTTAAGAGGAGAGATTTTCCAATCCGATCTTGAAGCGCCTTCGAATTCTCTGATTGCGTCCTCCGGCAACTATCCAGAACCCGGATTTGATTTGAGTCTCATGCTGAGAGATCTGGAAGGGTTTGAATCCCTGGTCAGACGGCAGCGTTTGGGGCATGAGGAATATTGACTTAAAGAAGTCGCCGTCCATTAGCGGGCGGATGAATACAGTGTGGGTAATTATGTCGGTTTTTGATGAGTCAAATTTCTATGAAATCCTCGAGCTGGAGAACGGAGACATAGCGCTGCTGAAATCCGGCGATAAAAACGAAGAGCCTTTGGTGCGAGTGCGTTTTTCCACTGAATCAAATGAATATCTTGGCGCGGCCCGCTTTGAGGTCGCGAAAGCCATGATCGAAGCCGGGCTGGATGCTGTGGCAGATCTCGAAGAGCAGGATGCTGCCGATATGCCCGTCTTTCAGTCCGATCTCTTGCACTGATTTTTATTATTTACTGCAGCGTCGCAGCTCGTTCGCGAGCTTAAGCGCGCGGCCTGCGGTCTAACTAACCCCCGGATTCTGATTCCCGATGACGCAGCAGCAGGCCGTTGCATTGGCCAATCCGCGCGGCATTTTCGAGTTTTTGTAATTGCTGTTCGGTGAGCCGGCCTGGGCTGCCGACGACGGTGTGGCTGTTGCCTTCTGCAAGCGCTTCCCATAACAGGGAAAAACAATGGTCCTGGTTTTCGGGATAAATAAACCGGGTTCTGCTCAGGTCAAATCCGTAATGCAGAAGCTCCGTTTTCCCCATGCAATGGGGGACCAGCCAAGTCAACCAGCGCCCATTGTTTTGCGAACTCAAAAACGCCAGCGATGGCAAATAGATGGAAGTGCTTTGGTCGTTGGGCAGCACAATTTCGGTAATACCGCCTGTGGGACCTTGGCTGGTTTGAAGTGATTTTCTGGCGCTTGCAGCGTATCGCATGATCAGCTCCTTCGGATAACCCCGACGCTCAATCCCTCGATAACAAAATTTTCATCCCGTAAATCGACTGTAATAACGTTGAATTCTGGATTTTCCGGCCAAAGTTCGACGGTCGAGCGGTTGCGCTCTCGGCGGAAGCGCTTCACCGTGACTTCATCTTCGATGCGCGCGACCACAATGTCATTGTTATGGACCTGCTGGGTTTTGTGGACCGCGAGTAAGTCGCCGTCCAGTATTCCAGCATCTTTCATACTCATGCCGTGGACGCGCAGCAGATAATCGGCGCGAGGGTGGAAAAAAGTTTCCGGAATAGGGCAATACTCTTCGATATTCTGCTGCGCCAAAATGGGATTGCCCGCAGCAACCCGCCCGATCAGTGGAATACCGCGAGAACTTTCTGGCAGGCGAATACCGCGGGAGGCGCCCTCGACAATTTCGATAACACCTTTGCGGGCCAGAGCTTTGATATGTTCTTCAGCGGCGTTGGCAGAGCGAAACCCCAGCATTTGCGCAATCTCCGCGCGGGTGGGCGGATAGCCGGTTTCTTCGATCTGATCCTTGATCAGCTCAAACACTTGGCGTTGTCTCTGAGTGAGATCGCTCATGTCATTCTCCGCATGGGTCTGTTGGTTTGTACAGTAACTGTGATTATATACAGTATTTGCGTGAAGACAAGCCGTGCGGCGATCTCGGATGCGACAGCCGTTTTAAATGTTAGATGTCACCGAAGTCTGTGTTATCACTCCAGTCGTATCGATCGAAGGCATCAAAGAGGGGATCCTCCGCTTGCAGGTTATCCTCCCCGCCGTCCTCATCATCCATGCCCAAAAAGCTAAGTGCGTCGTCCGGCGGAGGTGAATCAACGTATTTGCCGATTTGCCATTCCTGCCAGTCCAGTTCGTCAAGGCCACCATCTGGATATTGAATTTCGATGGTGCCGTGGGTTTCGTCCAGCGCTACAACTTCAAAGCTCGTACTGGAATGGCGGTGCCTATACCAGGCACCAACTTCGGGCGAGTGCAACATCATGGCTTCGCACCTCCTAAATAAAGTGAGTACAAAAATTAAGCTAACACGTTACTTTAGATTGCGCCCATTTCTGCGACGAACGTTGCTCTATGGAAAATTTGGATATGTCAGAGGGAAATTAAATAAACGCTTGGAATGAGCAGTATTTGGTCAAATGTTAGTGTTTCTTGACAAATTTACGATAGGCCGCGTATTTTCACGATCTTTCTGCAACGAGGCATTCCTATGGCCAATGGTGAAACGGTTGAAAGAATACTAAGGGCGGCAACTATTCTTTTTGCCGAACGCGGTTTTGCAGAAACTTCGCTGCGGACAATTACCGGTATGGCCGATGTTAATCTCGCGGCGGTGAATTATCACTTCGGCACAAAAAAATCGCTGATTCAGGCGGTTTTCAGTCAATTTCTCACCCCATTTTGTCGCGAGCTGGAGCGGCGGTTGAATGAAATGGAAAGCACCTTGGCTCCCGGGCAGGTGCCCGGAGTAGAGCGCCTGTTACGCATACTGATCGATTCCCTGACTGAGTCAGTCAGTTCCATTCACGAAAAACCTCAGCGGTTCATGCGTTTATTAGGGCTTGCCTACACGCAGGCGCAGCAACACCTCAGAACTTATCTAGCGCACAGTTATGGCGCAACCTATAACCGCTATACTGGGTGGCTCAAGAAGACGCAGCCTGATTTGGATCCGATCGTTTTTTATTGGAGGCTCAATTTTATTCTGGGTGCGTCCATTTTTACCTTGGGAAGTTTTGAATCGATTCAGGCGATTCTGAAAGAAGATCATAAGGTTGATACAGATATGAATCAGGCGTTGGTGTACTTGGTGGACGGTCTGAGTGGGTTGTTGAGCAGTCCGAGCCAACACTCCGATGGCTGATTATCCCCTGGGTCCCGTTGTCTTGGATGTCGCCGGGACCGAACTTCTCCAGGAAGAGGCGGAAGTGTTGCAGCACCCCCAGGTCGGCGGGGTGATTTTTTTTCGTCGCAACTTCGAGTCACCTGAGCAGCTCGTTCATCTAGTGCGCAGTATTCGTGCTTGCCGCCCCAATCTGCTGTTGGCCGTTGACCAGGAAGGGGGACGGGTCCAGCGCTTCAAAGATGGCTTTACCCGTTTGCCTTCATTACAAATCATTGGCGATGTATATGAAAGGTCGCCCACCGAAGGTATAGCGGTGGCGCAAGAGCTGGCGTGGTTGATGGCGGCAGAGATTCGCTCCTGCGGTTTGGATGTCAGCTTCGCCCCGGTGGTCGACGCCGATGATTCCTTCAGTTCCGTTATCGGCGACCGCGCCTTCAGTCGCGATCTCGCCAGCGTTGCCTCCCTTGGCAAAGCCTATGTTGAAGGCATGGCTAGCGCCGGAATGTCGGCCACCCTTAAGCATTTCCCCGGTCATGGCGCTATCGAAGAAGACAGCCATGAAGAGCTGCCAGTAGATGAGCGCAGTTTTGATGAGGTTTGGCAGTCGGACATGTCGCCGTTCCGCGCGCTGCTGCCTCTAGCTGACGCGGTTATGCCCGGCCATCTCTTGTTTTCCGCCATAGATCCCAATCCCGTTGGATTTTCTCCTTTCTGGCTGCAGAAGGTGTTGCGCCAGCAGCTCAACTTCGGCGGCATTATTTTTAGTGATGATTTGTCGATGGAAGGGGCGGCTGTTATCGGCGATCACCGCGACCGCGCCGAGGCGGCCTTGAGCGCTGGCTGCGATGCGGTGCTGGTATGCAATCAGCCCAGGCGCGCCATCGAAGTCATCGAGCGCTTGAATGCCGTTGCTTATCCGACCAATGATCGTTTGCGACGTATGCGCGGAAAAGGCGCAGCGCCGGCGGAATCTCTGGCTGCATTGCAAAAGACCGAGCGTTGGCAGGCTGCCTATGCGCGGGCGTCAGATTTACTCCATAGCGCGTCATAGGTTGGTAGCAAGTGACGACGAGCTTTGCCAAGTTGGCTGTGATTGGTGGGTCTGGGTTTTACGAATTCCCGGATCTTGAAGCCGCGAAAACGGCCGAGATCGAGACGCCTTTTGATGAGCGTAAGGTGGTCGTAACCGCAGGGAAGATAAAAGGCGTTTCTGTTGCGTTCTTGGCACGTCACGGGAGAGATCATCGAATTCCTCCGCATCTCATCAATTACCGGGCAAACATCTGGGCATTAAAGTCTTTGGGCGTCGATTCCGTATTGGCATTAAACGCGGTGGGCGGCATTGCGCCGCAGATGGGTCCCGGAACCTTGGTAATCCCGGATCAAATCATCGATTACACCTACGGCAGGGCTCATACCTACGCCGAAACGCTCTCCGATTCATTGAATCATATCGATTTCACCGAACCCTTTTCGCAGAAGCTGCGCAGCGTATTGCTTAGTAGTGCGCAGAGTTTGGGAATCAATGTAGTGACTCCTGCGGTCTACGGCTGTACTCAAGGACCGCGATTGGAGAGCGCGGCGGAAGTGCGACGCTGCCACAGGGACGGGTGTGATGTATTAGGAATGACAGCAATGCCGGAAGCGGCGTTGGCGCGAGAGCTGGAGATGCAATACGCCTCGCTGTGTACTGTCGTTAATTGGGCCGCTGGTCTGACCGGCTCTCCTATTACCCTCGTTGAAATCCATCAGATATTGACGCAGGTCCGTACCAGCCTGCGCCAGCTGCTGGTTACCTCCATAGCGCCACTTGGCTGAATAATTGGCTTTCTCCAGTGGCTTCTATATACTGCGCGCCTCACTTTTTTGCCCTATCTCCCGTTCACGTGGCCTTTGGTAGGGGTCACCACTGAAATAAGGACAACTTGATGCCTCAAATCACTCTTCCCGATGGTTCGCAACGCAGTTTTTCTGACCCGATTACGGTCATGGAATTGGCTCAGTCCATAGGTCCTGGACTTGCCAAGGCGACCTTGGCTGGTGTGGTGGACGGTAAAACCGTTGATGCGAGTTATCGCATCGAGCAAGACGCGACGGTTTCCATCATTACCGATAAATCGGTTGAAGGGCTTGATGTTATTCGGCATTCCAGCGCGCACCTTCTTGCGCAGGCGGTCAAGCAGCTATTTCCTGAGGCGCAGGTGACTATTGGTCCGGTCATTGATGACGGCTTCTATTACGACTTCGCCTACAAGCGCCCCTTTACTCCAGAAGATTTGGCTGCGATTGAGCAGCGTATGAATGAGCTGATTGAGCAGAACATACCCGTGCAGCGCCGAGTCTTGTCGCGCGATGAGGCGGTCGCCTATTTCAAAGGCCTGGGCGAGCACTATAAGGCGGAAATCATCGAATCCATTCCCAGCGACGAACAGTTGTCACTCTACCGTCAGGGCGATTTTGAAGATCTCTGTCGCGGCCCTCATGTTCCAGCCACGGGCAAATTGGGCCATTTCAAATTGATGAAAGTGGCTGGCGCTTATTGGCGTGGCGACTCCAAGAACGAAATGCTGCAGCGGATTTACGGCACTGCCTGGGCCAATAAAAAGGACTTGGCAGCTTATCTGCATCGCTTGGAAGAAGCGGAGAAGCGCGACCACCGCAAATTGGGCAAGAAGTTCGATCTCTTCCATATGCAGGAAGAGGCGCCGGGCATGGTGTTCTGGCATCCGCGCGGCTGGACGCTGTACACCGCCATCGAAAGTTATATGCGCGATATTCAGCGCAACAATGGTTATAAAGAGATCAAAACTCCGCAAATCGTTGATCGCACGCTGTGGGAGAAGTCCGGGCACTGGGATAAATTCCGCAACAATATGTTTACGGTGGAATCGGAGTCGCGCGACTACGCGGTCAAGCCGATGAACTGTCCGTGTCATATCCAGGTATTCAATCAGGGTTTGAAAAGCTACCGCGATCTGCCGTTGCGACTGGCTGAATTCGGTTCGTGCCATCGCAACGAAGCATCAGGCACTTTGCAAGGCTTGATGCGCGTGCGCGGCTTTACTCAGGATGATGCTCATATCTTCTGCAGTGAGGCCATGATCCAGGAGGAAGTGTCTAGATTTACGGATCTGCTGTTCAGCGTCTATGCTGACTTTGGTTTTACCGAAGTGATCATCCGTCTATCGACGCGGCCGGAGCAGCGTGTCGGCAGCGACGCGATTTGGGATAAGGCTGAAAAAGCCTTGGCCGATGCCCTTGACGCCAAAGGGCTTGCTTGGGAGTTACTGCCGGGTGAAGGCGCGTTCTACGGCCCCAAAATCGAATTCTCCCTGAAAGACTGTATCGGCCGTGTATGGCAATGCGGCACGATTCAGGTGGATTTTTCGATGCCCGCCCGCCTCGATGCCCAGTTTGTTGCTGAAGATGGATCCCGTCAGACCCCGGTTATGCTCCACCGCGCGATCCTCGGTTCCTTCGAGCGTTTCATCGGAATTCTGATCGAGCACTATGAAGGCGCGTTTCCGGCATGGCTTGCACCGGAGCAGGCGGTGGTCATGAATATCACCGATAATCAGGCCGAATATGCCAAATCGGTTGAGAAATCCCTTAAAAACAAGGGGTTCCGCGTATTTTCCGACTTGAGAAATGAAAAGATCGGCTTTAAAATCCGCGAGCACACGATCCAGAGGACGCCATTCCTGATCATTGTTGGTGATCAAGAGATGGAAAAAGGCACCTTGTCTGTCAGAACACGTGAAGGCCAGGACCTTGGTTCCATGAGTTTGGCGGAGTTCAGTGAGCGGCTTGCGGCGGATATCGCCAAGCGCGGCCGCGTCAGCCACTGAGCAAATACTCTGGTTTTATCCATTTAAGAGGAGCACCTTATTATTAACAAAGACAACGGAAAGGCCCCCCGCGCAAAAAAGGCCATGATCAATGATCAGATTCAGGCGAAAGAAGTTCGCTTGATTGCCGCTGATGGACAGCAGGTTGGTATTGTAACGATTGACGAAGCTTTGGCGGCTGCCAAGGCAGCCAACCTCGATCTGGTAGCCATCGCTGTGGAGGCGGAACCAATCGTTTGTAAGGTAATGGATTATGGTAAGCACCTTTTCGAGCTGAAAAAATCCAAAGCCGCTGCCAAGAAAAAACAAAAGCAGCAACAAATTAAAGAAATGAAATTTCGTCCAGGGACGGAGGAGGGCGACTATCAGGTAAAACTACGCAACCTGATACGTTTCCTTGAAAACGGGGATAAGGCAAAGGTTTCGCTGCGATTTCGCGGTCGAGAGCTTGCCCACCAGGAACTGGGATTGGAAATGATGCAACGCATCGAAAAAGACCTTGAAGACTTGGGTACTGTTGAACAACAGCCCAAGATGGAAGGTCGCCAGATCGTAATGGTGATTGCCCCGAAAAAGAAAAAATAGCCGGGCTTTTTAGCTGCCTTGCTGTTTTCCTAAAAACTCGTGCACATGCACACAAATGCGGAGATTTATCCATGCCAAAAGCTAAAGTACACAGTGGTGCCGCCAAGCGGTTCAAAAAAACCGCCGCCGGTTACAAACACAAGCGGGCTTTCAAAAGCCATATCCTCACCAAAATGACGACCAAGCGTAAGCGTCAGTTGCGTGGAACCAGCACGTTGAACGTGTCTGACCAGCCGCTGGTAAAACGCATGTTGCGCGCAAACTAAGCCGCCACATTTATCGTCAAATTTAAGAGGAAAAAACTATGGCCCGTGTAAAACGTGGTGTAATTGCGCGTAAAAGCCACAAAAAAATCTTGAAAGCAGCCAAAGGATATTACGGAGCTCGCTCACGTGTATTCCGAGTTGCTAAACAAGCTGTCATCAAAGCCGGTCAATATGCCTACCGCGATCGTCGAGTTAAAAAGCGTGATTTTCGCGCGCTTTGGATCACCCGGATCAATGCGCAGTCTCGCGCTGAAGGTTTGAGCTACAGCCGTTTGATCGCTGGTCTGAAAAAGGCCAACGTTGCCCTGGATCGTCGTGTTCTTGCCGATTTGGCAGTGCATGACAAAGCTGCATTTGCGGCAATTGTAAACACGGCAAAACAAGCTCTGGCTGCCTGATTTACAGTTGTCCCTGACAACGCTGAAGGGGGAGGGGCGCCAAGCTTCTTCCCCTTTTTTATTGCAAATATCACAGTCCACAGCTCAACGCTCGTTCGTTTTGCCAATTTATATTACGTCATCCGCCTGTTGCTGCGGTTTCACTTGAATTGATTGGATACTCCCCATGGAGAATTTATCTTCTTTAACCCAGGAGGCATTGCAACTGCTTGGCAAGGCCGATGATCTGGAGAGTCTCGAGCAGGTACGGGTCGATTTCCTCGGTAAAAAAGGCCATTTGACCGGATTGCTGAAGACCCTCGGCCAGCTTTCCGCAGAAGAGCGGCCAGGAGCCGGTGCGAAAATCAATGCGGCAAAAGAGCAGATATTGGAAGCGCTGTCCGCTAAAAAAGCTGTATTGGATGAGCGTCAGATCGCTCTGCAACTGTCCGCACAAACGGTGGATGTGACCCAGCCTGGCCGCCAAGCCGATCTCGGCGGTTTTCACCCGGTGAGCCGAACCCTCGATCGCATAGTGGCTATTTTCAATGGTGCTGGTTACACCGTCGAAGAAGGTCCTGAAATCGAAGACGATTTCCATAATTTCGAAGCACTGAATATTCCTGCGCATCACCCTGCCCGCGCTATGCACGACACGTTCTACGTGGACGAGCGCCATGTGTTGCGCACCCATACTTCTCCTGTGCAGATCCGCACCATGGAAAACTGTGCGCCGCCAATTCGAATTGTCTGCCCTGGTCGGGTTTATCGCTGTGATTCGGATTTGACCCATACGCCGATGTTTCACCAGGTTGAAGGTTTGGTGGTGGACAAAAATGTCAGCTTTGCCGATCTCAAAGGCACGGTGGATCAATTTCTGAAGGCATTTTTTGAGGCTGATGTTCCAGTCAGATTTCGCCCTTCCTATTTTCCTTTTACAGAGCCATCTGCTGAAGTGGATATTCAATGCACCCAGTGCGGTGGTAAAGGATGTCGCGTGTGTAAAAACACTGGTTGGTTGGAGGTAATGGGCTGCGGCATGGTGCATCCCAATGTATTTCGCTCCAGCGGCGTGGATCCGGAAATTTATACTGGTTTTGCCTTCGGCATGGGGGTTGAGCGCCTTGCCATGCTGCGTTATGGCATTAACGATTTGCGCCTGTTTTTTGAGAACGATTTGAATTTTCTCAGGCAGTTTTAGCTGTTCTCATTTCGAACGAAACAGCAACTCCCTTGAATTTCGACGACAGCAGAATTTATGAAAATTAGTGAAGCTTGGTTAAGAGAATGGGTGAATCCCCAGATCAGCACGGCTGAATTGGTGGCGCAATTAACGATGGCAGGTTTGGAGGTGGATTCCGTTGAACCCGCCGCTGCGTCATTTTCCGGCGTAATCGTTGGCGAGATTCTTTCCGCTGAACAACATCCAGATGCGGAAAAGCTGCGGGTGTGTCAGGTAAAAGGACACGCGGAAGGTGTGTTGCAGATCGTGTGTGGCGCACCCAACGCGCGCCCGGGTATCAAGATCCCATTTGCCACCATAGGCGCAGAGCTGCCGGGCGACTTCAAAATCAAAAAGGCGAAACTGCGCGGCGTAGAGTCTTTCGGCATGCTGTGCTCGCAGGTGGAATTGCAGCTTGGCGACGATGACAGCGGTTTGTGGGAGCTGCCTGCGGATGCACCGGTTGGTGTTAATTTGCGGGAATATCTCAAGTTCGACGATCAACTGATTGAGGTCGATTTGACTCCCAATCGCGGTGATTGTCTGAGTATTCGCGGTCTGGCGAGGGAAGTAGGCGTATTGAATCGCGCAGCGGTTTCTTCGCCGGCTTTCACTGCGATCGAACCGCGTTCATCGGAGCAGTTTTCTGTAGAAATCAAGGCTCCTGCCGCGTGCCCAACCTATGCCGGTCGAGTGATTCGCAATATCGATATCACACGTTCTTCGCCGTTGTGGCTGCGTGAAAAACTGCGGCGCAGTGGTATTCGCAGTATCGACCCGGTAGTGGACGTTACCAACTATGTATTGTTGGAACTCGGCCAACCTATGCACGCATTCGACCTCGACAAATTGAGCGGCGGCATAGTGGTGAGAATGGCTGATGCGGGTGAAAAGCTGACTCTTTTAAACGACCAGGAAGTGGAATTGCGCAGCGATACCCTGGTAATCGCCGATAACGAAAAAGCGCTGGCAGTTGCGGGAATTATGGGCGGGGCCGGCAGCGCGGTTGGCGATAACACGCAGAATATTTTTCTAGAGAGCGCATTCTTCGCGCCGGAAGCCATTGCCGGCAAAGCACGTTCTTATGGGTTACATACCGACTCCTCCCATAGATATGAGCGCGGCGTAGATCCGCAGCTCCAGGTGACCGCCCTTGAGCGCGCGACAGAATTGCTGCTGGCAGTCGTGGGTGGAGAAGCGGGGCCCGTCGTGCTGGTGCAAGACCAAAACAGTCTCCCGCCGGCGCGCTCAGTCCGTCTGCGCCGCTCGCGGCTGCAAACCGGCCTCGGCCTTTCAGCGGAAGAGGTGGATGCCGTCGATATTCTCGGTCGCTTGGGTTTGACCCTGGAAAATGAAAACGCCGATGGCTGGTCGTTCAAGGTGCCGAGCCACCGTTTCGACCTGGCGATTGAGGAAGATCTTCTCGAAGAGATCGCGCGTATTCACGGCTACGACCATCTGCCCACTCGCCCCATGGCGTTTGCCACCCGGCTGGATTCCCAGACCGAGGCGAAGACTCCCCTGGTCGACGCCAAGCAGCATCTGGTCAGTCGCGGTTATCGGGAGGTCATTACCTACAGCTTCGTCGACCCTAAGGTGCACGCAATCCTGTATCCGGAGACTGATGCGGTGGTGCTGAGAAATCCGATCAGCGCTGATATGTCCACCATGCGCACCTCCTTATTGCCGGGTTTGCTGCAGACCTTGACCTACAACCTGAACCGTCAACAAACCGCTGCCAAGCTGTTTGAGGCCGGTTTAGTGTTCGACACCATCAGCAAACCCGTGGCGCAATACCAGCGGCTCGGTGGCTTGGCGTATGGCTCAGTGAGAAGCCAGAGTTGGGCCGAGAAGTCTCGCGACTTGGACTTCTTTGATGTCAAAGGTGACTTGGAAACGCTGCTGGCTTTCGCTGCCCATGGACGCCAAGTCTCATTTGTCCCCCTGACGGACTCCCCACTGCTGCATCCGGGTCAATCCGCCAAAATTTATTCTGGCGAACGAGAGGTTGGCTATGTGGGCGCCCTGCATCCGGCCAAGCAAAAGGCCCTGGATTTGAATAAGCCGGTCTTCGTGTTCGAATTCACTTTGAGCGAACTGCTGACCGCAAGCCTGCCGCGCTTCCAGCCGCTCTCGCGCTTCCCTGAAGTCAGTCGCGACATCGCGGTGCTGGTCGATAAGGCGGTGCGTGTCGCAGATCTCGATAGAAGCATTCGAAAAACCGCAGGTGATGTGTTAAAAGACTTGAAGTTGTTTGACGTATATAGCGGTGAAGGTATTGATCCAAAAAGGAAAAGTCTTGCTTTCAGCCTGACTTTCCAACATCCTTCTCGCACACTCAAAGATGAGGAAGTCAACACCTCCATGGCGGCAGTGGTGGAATGCCTGGAGCGGGAGTTCGGAGCCAACCTAAGGTAGCCCTATGTCTGAGTCACTGACGAAAGCCGATCTGGCGGAAAAACTCTACGAAGATTTAGGCTTCAATAAGCGCGAAGCAAAGGAACTGGTGGAAACGTTTTTTGACGAGATCCGCCAGGCGCTGGAGGCCAACGAGATGGTCAAGCTTTCCGGTTTCGGAAATTTTGATCTGCGAGACAAAAAGCAGCGTCCGGGCCGAAACCCAAAAACCGGTGAAGAAATCCCCATAACGGCCCGGCGGGTTGTCACCTTTAAGCCGGGGCAAAAACTGCGGGCGCGGGTAGAAGCCTATGTTGGAAGCAAGCCACAACAATGAGTTGCCGGTTATTCCCGGTAAGCGTTATTTCACCATTGGTGAGGTGAGCGAACTGTGCGCGGTTAAACCCCACGTACTGCGTTACTGGGAGCAGGAATTTCCCCAGCTCAAACCGGTTAAGCGGCGAGGTAATCGCCGTTATTACCAGCGCCAGGACGTATTGACGATCCGGCAGATCCGCTCCCTGCTTTACGAGCAGGGTTTCACGATTGGCGGTGCCCGCCAACAATTGACTTTAGAAGCTAAACCAGAAGGACCGAGTGAGCCTAAGATCAGCGCGATTGTTGCCGAACTAGAAGAAATACTTTCGTTGTTGCGCTCCTAACCGCTTGGCAGCGGGCTGCGTCGACCACCTCGGGGCATGGCGTTCAGTTCCATTTAATTTGCCGACTCTTTGTATAACAATAAGCGCGACTCGGCCATCGTTTTCCTGGTTTGATCTACGGCTATTGTCTCCCCGCTCACAAACCTTCTCAGGTATTTTTGATGCAGACAAAATTCCGTTTGAAAAGTCTTCGATCAGATCAGACTTATCTCCTCGACAAGGCGTCCATTTTAATCGGCCGCAGTTCCCAGTGTGACATTCAAGTCGATTCGGGTTTGCTGTCCCGTCACCACGCGTCCGTATTAGTTGTGGATGCGGAAACCGTCATCCTCAAAGATCTCGAATCCACTAACGGGACGTTCGTTAACACGATGCGCATCGCTCGGCCCACTCGCCTCAAACACGGCGATGTGATCACCATCGGCGATGAGAAATTTGTTTTTATCGATCTTGAGCTAGGGGAAGAGCAGGCAGCTTACGACATTTACGAATCCGGCCAATATCCCGGCCTGGCAGCCGAGGGTAATAACAACCGCACGATGATTGAGTCGTCTTTTTTTCGCGTGGTCAATCTGCCGGGCGCCGCCGAGCCCGTGGATAAAGACCCGGCGGAAGACAACAATTCGCTATTTATGGCGCGCGCGTTGGGCAAAAAAACCCTCGATGCCAATCGCACCCCAGCGGTTCTGCTGGTGAAATCCGGCGTAAAAAAAGGCTCACTGATTGAACTCAAATTGCCGATAGGAGTGGATCGGGAGTGGAGTCTAGGCCGCAGTCAATTGTGCGACGTAGTGCTGGAGGACCCCACGGTGTCCAATCTGCATGCGGTAATCCGCTGGGAAAACGGCTACTGGGAAATTCAGGATAATCGCTCGACTAACGGCATATCAGTGAACGGCAAAAAAGTGACGCGGACGGTGTTTGAAAATGGCGATGTGATTGCTATCGGCAACATCAAAATGATTTTTCGCGTTCTTTAAATTTTTTCAATTAAGGAGTGAGTGTGGCGAGTATCAGTGTTCGATCGGGAGTGATGGTATTTGGTGATCAAAAAAACTCGTCAAGCCAGGGCGGCTCGAATCAGCCTTTGAAGGCTTTGGTGTTGGGGGATTTTGCCGGCGCCGCGCCGCGCTCCCAACCCCTCGCACAGCGCAAACATCTACGGTTGGATATGGATACCTTCGACGAAGTTTTCGCTCGTTTGGGTGTTTCAGTAAAGTTGCCGTTTGATGAGGATCCTGTCCGCTTTTCCAGTCTGGACGATATGCACCCAGACCACCTTTACGAAAATATCAGCATCTTCAATCGCTACCGCGCGATCAAAAAACAGCTGCAAACACCTGCTCAATTCGATAGAGCGGTTGCGCAGTTATCGAGTGAAGGTTTGATCGATGTCCCGGTTGAAAATCCTGCTCAAACAGCTCCTGCCGCTGAGCCTGATCTATTGGACGCGATTCTTTCAGGCAATGTTGCCTCCAATACCGAAAATTTTGCCGATCGCTTGATTCGTCAGACCATCGCTCCGTATTTGCAGCCCAAAGATCATCCCAAAGTGCCGGAATATGTTGCGGCTGTGGATGAGGCCATGGGGCAGGTAATGCGCAAAATTATGCACACCGACGCTTTCCAAAAATTGGAATCCAGCTGGCGTGGACTCGACTTGCTGCGGCGGCGTCTGGATTTGGATCGCGGCCTGCAGTTATGGCTGCTCGATACTTCTGCCGCGGAAATCCAGGCAGATTTGGAAAACTCGGGTGGGGATATTTCTGGTACATCCTTGAGCCAAAATATTTCTGCACAAGTAGGCAAAGCGCCTTACGACATCATTGTTTTTAGCGAAGTTTTGTCAGCTGATGCCGCTGGACTGCAACAGCTCGAATTACTATTGGCGCTGGCGGAGCAAACCGGTGCAGTGGTCTTGGCGGGCGGCGACGATAAATTCACGGAAATGGCTACTGCAACGGACAAATGGGCGGAGCTGCGCCAGCGCTCCGGTGCGGATCGTGTATTTGTATCAACACCGCGTTTTCTGTTGCGCCTGCCATTCGGCAAACGCACGGCATCAATTGATAGCTTCGCGTTTGAAGAACTGCCACAGCAGGGTGCGCACGAATTTTATCTGTGGGGTAGTGGCGCTTACTTGTTGCTGCTTGCTTTATCGCAGGCCCAACAGGCCGCTCTCGGCGCCTGCCATATTGAAAATCTGCCGCTGCATGTATACCGCGATGAAGATGGGGATGAGGCGATAAAACCCTGCGCCGAGGCCTATTTCACCGAGAAGCAGGTTGGGGAATTGGAAAGCGCGGGTTTCACGGTGCTGCAGTCCATGCAAAACACTAACAGCGTTTTGATCCAACGCTGGCGCTCGTTAAACCCCGCCAATTAATCAACGTATGAAGCCGGTCTAATCCGACCGGCTGTGCTTGTCAGCGCAGTCTCGGATGAGCGGCTTCTGGCTGAGTCAGCAGCTTCTGTACATCAGGTACACCAAAGCTGACGCCGGAATAAATTGCACTGAGTAACGTCATATCATCATGGGTGACGGTTCTGGTGCGGTTGGCGACATCCGCCAGGGCCACGGAGGTCAGGCAGTTGTTATGCACGCTAACCATCCTACCGAACTCTCTCTGCATCACCAACCGCGCCGCATAGCAGCCCAAATTAGTTGCAAATAACCTGTCGAATGCGCTGGGTTGGCCACCGCGCTGGACATGCCCTAACACCGTGGTGCGAACTTCCATAGGGATGTGCGGCTCGATCTGTTGCTGCAAATAGCGCCCAATACCACCGAGGCGGATGGGATCCGGGCTGTCGGCAATATTGCGATCGACCACCATCTGGCCGTCTTTCGGCTTAGCGCCTTCTGCCACCACCAACATCGAATAGTGATGGGTTTTGGCCCGCTCCTGCAGCACGCGGATTACTTCGTCCAGCTCATAGGGGAATTCTGGCATCAAGATCATATCTGCATCGCCAGCCACGCCGCCGTAGAGCGCGATCCAGCCGGCATAGCGGCCCATAGTCTCTACGATCATCACCCGGCCGTGGCTGCGGGCGGTGGTGTGGAGCCGGTCCATTGCTTCCGCGACGATTCCCACAGCGGTGTCGAAGCCAAAGCTGCGGTCCGTGTGCATCAGGTCGTTGTCGATGGTCTTGGGAATGCCGACAAAGTTCATGCCGCGCTGGCTGAGCTCGTGGCACAGGGACATAGTGCCGTCGCCACCGAGCGCTACAACGCAGTCCAGGCCGAGCTCGCGATAAAAATCCATAACCGAGTCCGACACGTCCTGCCCTTTGTAATTAAGCGGGGAAGAGCGGTTGCAGGTCCCTAGAATGGTCCCACCGGATTGAATCAAACCCAGGCAGTCCGATTTTTTCAGTGGCTGCACCCGGCGTTGGATCAGCCCGAGAAAGCCGTCTTCTATACCGATCACTTCCGCATTGGCGGTTTCGATCAGCGTTTTTGCTACGCCACTGATGGCCGCGTTAAGGCTGGAACAGTCGCCACCGCCGGTAAGGATTCCCACTCTCATAATTTTGGCTCCGAAGTGCTGAGGTCTATGCCTTTGGCAATCGCCATCGCATTAATGTTCACCAATCATACTAACGTTTCATCAATATTTATTTTTAAGTGTTGCTGATATTTGATTTTGAGCAAGTCGACGGCGGTGCAAGGATTGATGAATGTGATCACTTTTGCGTAAATGCTTATTTCTTCAAGTTTTGCACTATTTGGTAGATCTGGTCTTTATCCAAAGGTTTCGCAATATGTCCGGTTGCGCCCGCTTCCAGGCAGCGCGCGCGATCTTCGCGGCTGACGTTGCCGGACACTATATAAAGCGGGCTGTAGTTACCCAATGCACGAATTCGTTTGGTGGCGGTCAGGCCGTCCATTATGGGCATTTCCATATCCATCAAAATCAGATCGAATTTATGCTGACGAATCAGCTCCAGCGCGGTTTCGCCATCGGCGGCGAGGGATACCTCAGCTTTTTCGTTGGCTTTAGTGATATAGCGGAAGAGAATCATTTGATTGACTTCGTTGTCCTCGGCAATCAACACTCGGCACAGCTGATCCGGCGCCGGTTGTGCTAATTGCTTGAGCGTTGCGAATAATTTTTCGCGAATAATCGGTTTTTCCACGACACCCGCAAATCCCAGCTGTTGATATTCCTCGATTTGATGAGTCATTACATTCGCGGTAAATGCCACTATGGGAGTTTGAATGCCCGAGGCTTGGATCGCGCGCGCGGCATCTGTGCCCCCCATGATGGGCATTTGCATATCCATCAGAATCAGTGAGTATTGTTTCTGTTTGGCGGCATCCACGGCTTTGACTCCGTTGTCCACCAAATCCACTTCCATTCCCGCTTGGCGCAGCAGGCGTTCGACCAGCCGCTGATTTTCCTGATTGTCCTCAGCCACCAGTGCACTGCCGCCGATGCGTGGAATGCCGCCGTAGGTTTTGGAATCGATGATCTCCGCCATCCGATCGGCGAATTCAGAGGGGTTTCTAATATACGGCCCTGTGCCCAAACCCACGGGTAATTGCAGAATAAACGTACTGCCAACGCCTTTTTCGCTTTCCACTGTGAGGTCACCGCCCAACAACTGCGCGAGATTTTTAGAGATATACAAACCCAGGCCAGTGCCACCGAACAGACGCGTTGTCGATGTGTCGGCTTGATCAAAGGCGCTGAAAATCCGGTTTTTTTCGTTTTCGCCGATGCCGATACCGGTGTCGCAAATGCAGATCTGCAAACATTCATCCGCCTGCATACGCATCAGAATTTTTATACTGCCGTGAGAGGTGAACTTGACGGCGTTGTTACACAGATTAAGAAGAATCTGCTTAAGGCGGGTGGGATCGGTAATCAAAGTAGTGGGAATAGGAAAATCGACATCGAGAATATATTGCAGGTTTTTATCGCGGGTTTTGATTTTCATGTAGGAGTCGATATCGCATAGCACCTCCAATAAATTGGAGGGCAGCTGCTCGACCTCGATTTTGTGGGCATCGATTTTGGAAATATCGAGTATATCGTTGATCATACTCAGCAAATGTTTACCGCTGCGCATGATATGACCGATAAAACTATTGCGCTCCTCGGCGGTGATGCCATCCTCGGCGAGTGCTTCTGAATACCCCATAATTGCCGTCAGAGGAGTGCGTATTTCGTGACTCATATTGGCCAAAAATCGGCTTTTGGTTTCCTCAGAAGCCTGCGCCTTTTGTTGCGCGATCTCCGCTTTTTCCTTCGCTATTGCTAGTTCCTTGAATAAGGTGGCGTTGCGCACAGCTGTGCCGACCTGCACCAGCAATTGCTGGATGCGGTCCATATCGCGTTTGGTCAAATTAAAATGCTGTTCGTAGTTGATAAACGCGGCGCCGGCGACAACTTTGTCCTCAACGAAAACCGGGAAATATGCAATGGACACGCTCGGCTTTACGCAATACAGATCGTAATCGATTTTGTCTCCAGCTTTGACCAATTCAGGCGTTATATCGGGAATGCAAATAGCTTTGCGTTTAAGCAGCGCTTTGACAAAAAGGCTGTTGTAATCGCGCACCATATCGAATTTCAGTTTGCGAAATGCGCTGTGTTGCTGCTCGGTAATCGTCGAGCCATAAATTCCCAATACTTCCAAGCGCTGCGCCGGTTCGTCGAAGGCCAGAATATACAGCGCCTCAAACGGGTGCAGGCGCTCCATGGTNTGCATCACNCTNTGCATAATGGTGTCGACGTCCATATGAGCATTGACTGCAAGGGCGAGGGTATTGAGGTTGAGCAGCTCNTCNCGNTGATTTTGCAAGCGGTCGCGCACGTTGCGCAGGCGTTTGTTNATGCCGTGAATTCTCAAACCCAATACGGTCACGAACAACAATAAGCCGATGACGACCAAAACTTGGGTGGAGAGCGGTAAATCCGCCCGGTAGTAAAAGCCCGATAGTGCACCGCCGGTTACGCCGCCGGCAATCAGTATGATGGTGGCCCGAACCAGTGCGGGCACTCCGCCGGCCGCCAGGTTGATGATGCAAGCCGCGGAGACAAAACCGGTAACCAAGTGCAAATTAAAGCCCCATATTCCCAGGCAGAAACTATAAAGCGTGGTATCGATCAGCAAATTGCGGTTGGCGTTGCAGCGCAGCACGGGGAGGAAATGGAGCAGTGGAGCATATACAAACGCCTGAAAGCCCACCAGTGACCACAGCCAGGGATTATCCTGCCCCCAAAACAGGGAGATATGGATCAAAACCGCGATAATGCAGGTGCCCAGACGAATGGCAAAATTCGACTTGTTTTCGAAAATTTTGTGGCTGGTGCCCAGTGCCGTATGGGTCATTGCGCGTCCTTATGTGGAGCCCGGCGTAATCCTCGAAGTATAGCAAAGGGTCCTTCGCGGGCTTTCCTTGGCTGAAAGGTAAGTGAAAGTCAGGAGCAACTGCGGCTGCGCATGTGCAGCGATGATTAGAAAAAGCTAATTCTTATGCCAAAACCACAACATTTTTTTGCAGCAAGTCGAGCAACAGCGGTTTGCCAAAATCCCGCAGCACCTGATGATTAGCCTCCGGCAATAATTCCGCCAGTGTCGCAATAACAGTGTCCGGATCCGCAGGCGCCTGCTGCAGAATCTGCAAAAGTGCCGCCGTCATCGCGTTTATTTCCATAAATTCAACACGATGATCCCAACGGCGATACGCCAGTAAAAATGTCGGCTTTGCCTCTGTCGGAATAAAAGAGTTGCTGATCTGGTGAACCGGCCATTGATATTGCAAGTTCTGCAGAGTTGGATTAACCCGCAAAAAACAGTCATTGCCGTTTGGTGTTTGAATGTGCGGCACTTCTGCTGGATGGGTATCAGCTTCCAACTCACGCCATTCGTAATCCAATAATTCGCTAAACCATTCACCAACTTCAGGCGTTGGCGTATTCTCCATATATTGCACAAATTCCCTGGGAATCCGGCTAAAGTAGGGCGTGTGGCATTGCCAGTCGCGATAGAAATTGCGGTTCAGTTGGCGCCATGTGTTTTCGTCAAGCAGCGAACGTGCGACGGGAAAGCAGCGGTCGAGAAATCCGCAAACATTATTAAACAGCAGTTCCTCATAAACCTGACTGCGCCTTGCGGGAATATCTGTCACAAGGGTGTTTTCAAAAGGTGCGCGCAGATACCGACTGTAGTGATCCTGGAAATTCTGTAATTGTGTCGGTGGTGAGAGCCCGTCAATTTTCATGATTGCGCTGCTACACCTTTATTCATTTGCCGGTTTTGAATTGTGCGAATCTGCTCCATTTCCGCAAACAGCTCGGAAAGCGCGGGGAAATTAAAATCGCGTTCCAGACAGATAGGCGGGTAGGGGGCCTGCGTACCCATCAAACCGTAAGCGGTTTCCAGCAGTGACCACACCGGATCTATAACAGCGGCTCCGTGGGTATCCACGATCAAACCATCGCTCTCCACATAATGCCCGGCAATGTGCATATAACGAGTTTTCGCCAGCGGCAAGCCTTGCATATAGGCGACGGGATCAAAACCGAAATTCTGACTGTTTACAAAAATATTGTTGATGTCCAGGTGCAGGAAACAACCGCTTTCTTCCACAATTGCGGTGATAAATTCCTGCTCAGACATATGTGATCCCGGCGGTGAAAAATAGTAGGACGCATTTTCCAAACCGATCGGCATCTGCAAAATATCCTGCACCTGTTTGACGCGCTGACTCACCCATTTCACGGCTTCGTCCGTGCAAGGAATGGGCAGAAGATCGTAAAGATGGCCGTTGCGACTGCACCAGGAAAGATGTTCGGTATAAAGCGTGATCTTGTGTTCCGCCATAAATCGGCGGATATCATGGAGCAATGTCAGATCCAGTGGATCAACACTGCCGATGGAAAGGGAGAGTCCGTGACATGTAAACGGGAAGCGTTCGGTAAATTCGCAAAGGTAGGTTGCATATCGGCCGCCGGTATGAATCCAGTTTTCCGGCGCGATCTCGAAAAAATCGACAGCGGAAAGATCGTGCTGGCGCAGGTCGTCCAGCATTTCACGGCGAAAGCCAAGGCCAACGCCTGTAAGAGATGGTTTCATGTCCCGGATACCGCAGCGTCGAACAGGTGGCCCGACGGGCCACCCTTGGTGAAAATCAGGTGGATTTGTCTTCCCCACACTTGCCTTCGCCGCATTTCCCCTCACCTTTTTTCTCGTCTTTCTCCCCACCACATTTGCCTTCCCCGCACTTACCTTCGCCACATTTGCCGTCACCCTTTTTATCTTCGTGTTTGCCATCCTTATGGGCGCCACCACATTTGCCTTCGCCGCATTTCCCTTCTTTAGATTTACTATCCGCGAGCTGGTAGCCCTGTTTGAGGGTTGTCGCTTCGAAGGGGTTTTCAGCGGCACTCAAAGTGGCGGAAGTCATTGCCAGAACAGAACCAAGGGCGATAGAGGTTAATACTGTCGGTTTCATCTCGTTTATTCCTGAAAAGTTATGATTCCCAACTCGGGGGGTTTACCTGGAGGCTGCTTATAAATTGAACAAAACAGGCTAGCCAAAGCCATGCGATGCACGACCCGACTCGTTGGACCCGTTTCGCTGCCAAAGATTACACAGACGCCTGGCGGATTGCATGAATTTTGTGAATTCAGACAAACACGCTGGCAATCATTGAGATCTGCTCTAGATTTACTGAGTGGGCAATTGAGTCGGACCTTGCAGTGAGGAAGCATTCGCGTGTCGGGGAGCTCAAGCGTTCTGCCAAAACCTGTTCGAATATCGCTCAATACATAAAGGCCAATTGGCCTTCAGGCATTTTAAATAACACCTAAAATATCCGGACAAACATGAAATCCACCCACGCTTTGAGATTGCAGCCAGGCACAGAAGAGCTCTTGGATTCGCCCGTGGAAAAGCTGGTGAATCGTAACGCACCAGAGCAAAGGTCGAAGCCCTGGCATCAAAAACCGACAATCATCTGGTTCACCGGATTATCCGGAGCCGGCAAAACCACCACCGCCAACCTGCTTGAACAAACGTTGTCCCGTATGGGGTACGGCATCTACACGCTGGATGGTGACGTTATTCGCCAGGGGCTTTGCAAAGATCTCGGATTTTCCGATCAAGACCGTGTTGAGAATATTCGCCGCGCTGGTGAAGTGGCTAAGTTAATGATCGATGCGGGTTTGATTGTCCTGGTGTCGTTTATTTCACCATTCCGCAAAGACCGGCAGATGGTAAGAAGTCTGGTGGAAGATGGTGAGTTTGTTGAATGTTTTGTGGATGCGTCACTGTCTATCTGTGAACATCGAGATCCAAAAGGTTTATATAAAAAAGCCAGAGCTGGAGCTCTAAAAAACTTTACCGGAATCGACTCACCCTATGAGCCGCCTCTCAATCCGGAGTTGACGTTGAATACAGAACTGCATCGACCGGAAGAACTTGCCGAGCAGGTGATTAAGTATCTTGAGGCAAAAGGGATTATTTATTAGTCCCGCTATTTCGGGAGCTCAGATAATAATTATGGGTAGCCCAAGCTCTTCCAAAGCGTTCGAACCCGCCTCAGAAGGTATTTCGGCCGCGCTTGTGTTTCGCTGTCACAACTTAGCCGGTTTGCAAAGCGAATTGGTGGATTTGCTGGAGCATGGATGGGTGGATCACGTAAATCGCCGAGATTATATCGGTGGTTGGGATGTATTGCCGCTGCGTTGTCAGCGCGAATATGCCGACGCCCATCCCGTGCTGCAGAGTTTCGCGATCGAGTCTACAGACGAATGGCAGGATTTACCTGTACTAAACGTGTGTCCCTCAATCAATGCATTTTTACAAAGTGTGCAATGCTCTTTAAAAGCGGTTCGCCTGATGCGATTGAAAGCTGGTTCGGAAATCAAACCCCACCGAGATAGAGGCTTAAGTCTTGAATATGGAGAGGCGCGTTTACATTTGCCGCTGCAAACGTCCAACAAAATCCATTTCTTCGTTAATGGTCGCGAAGTGCCGATGCGGGCAGGGGAGTTGTGGTACATCAACGCCGATCAAGAACATTCTGTACAAAATCTGGGTGATGAGGATCGTATTAACCTGGTGATCGATTGTGAAGCGAATGACTGGTTGAAAGACGCAATTAGTCGTCCAACTTGGGGATTTCTCTAGTTTCGTAGCCAGCGCTTCATTCTTGGGTAGCCGTCGTTGTGTTCTGGTGCTTCACACATTAGCCATGCGCACAACAGCGGATAACCGAAACCACCGCTGTTGGTGAAGGCCTCGATCAGGCTCTGCGAACCACCCCGGTAACCCTGAGGGTGAAATACCACTTCGGGCGACAACCCAATACATTTCTGCGCTGCCCAGGACCAGGCAATCGCCGCCATCTCCTCACCGCCTCTGTGACCTGCTTTTTTCACATCGCCACCCAAATGAGCACGCTGCTCTGCCGGAGTGACCGCAATATGCCCCGCCTCATGCAGCAAGTCACCGGGATGCACCAGTTTTTCCAGGTCGATCCACAAGGCGCCATCGACAATCGTCATGCCTGGCATAAACGTATCATCGCTCAGTTGCACCAGCTCAAACGGCAGTTTGATCTCGCGAAAAAAATTCAGGATGAGTTGGAGTGGTGGTTGGTACATAAACGGGCGGGTTCCAAAAGTCAGGCTCAGTTATAGAAATCATAGCCGCCAA
>Ga0065721_10049098_pt1 | contig 46340 bp, 77 predicted proteins | sample Mesricmetagenome_FD_59108 | JGI IMG/M metagenome (GOLD analysis project Ga0065721, IMG submission 59108) | Mesophilic microbial community from rice straw/compost enrichment Sample: eDNA_1 v2 (version 2) | ecosystem: Engineered > Solid waste > Grass > Composting > Bioreactor | place: USA: Davis...
TGCAGGACTAGGCTATGGCCTTCACCCCAAAATGCGCTAAACAGGCGCCGTTCGGTCCCGTAGCTCAGCTGGATAGAGCAGCAGCCTTCTAAGCTGTTGGTCACAGGTTCGAATCCTGTCGGGATCGCCATATTCTCAATTACATCAATGATTTCAAAGTGCGTGCCCCGCACCGCCCCTATTGTGGGGTCATTGAGTCCGCTTGCGAATTCCGAACAGCCCCCGCACCTTTTTCGCGATGCCGGGCGGCTGCCTTTCCCCCATCGTTCTAACGGTAATGGAGAAGAGAATGCAGAGTGACGACTTGGTAGCAAAGGCTGTCGAACTGGCAGCTCGCGTTCACGCCTGTCAGAAGGACATCGGCGGCGCGCCATACATCCTCCACCCCATGCGCGTCATGGGCGAGATGGAATGCGAACAGACCCGTATCATCGCGGCGCTTCACGACACCGTAGAAGATGGCGAGGGGTTCAGCGTGGGTATCGTGCGCCGACACTTCGGGGACCGCATCGCCGCTGCCGTAGACGCGCTGACGAAGCGTGAGGGTGAGGATTACGATGACTACCTGCAGCGAGTGAAGAGCGACGAGTTGGCCCTAAAGGTGAAGCTGGCCGACCTCAAGGATAACAGCGACATCTTCCGGCTTGGCCGCGTGCCGACTGCTGAAGACAAGAAGCGGCTGGACAAATATCTTCGCGCCCGCGCTTTTCTGTCCCTCCCCGCCTAACCTGCCTAGGAGAAGAGAATGGCCCCGACTGAAACAATGCAGCCGGTGGAGTGCGGGGCGTGCGGTTGGCGGTCCCGCCGCAAAACCGGCAACGTGGTCATTTGCCCGAAGTGCAGTTCAATCGCGGCGTTTCAGGTTCCGGCAAAGGATCATGTATCCCCGGAACCGGCAAGCCGCTGACCTGAAGCCGATAGTCGCAGCACGGAAAGCGATAGGTGATGGAAAGACGCCCGCGCACCCTATGCGGCGTCCAGTCCCAATTCGGCGGACAGGCGTGTATCGGGCAGATGATGTGCTTAGGGTCTGGAGTCGACAATCCGCTCCACCCTTTCCACGCGCTGAGTGAGCGCCCGCAATTCCCCGCCCTGCTTCACCTGCTCGATTAGGGTGCTGGTCGCGGTTTCGAGCGTCTTTTCGACGGCCCGCAGTCGCCCGTCGAACGTGGCCCAGCCTATCGTCATTGTGATGATCAGCCCGCCAAAAGTGATGACGTGACCAAGGTTGATTGTGCCGTCGAACTTCAAGCCTGCCATTTACCGCCCCTTCACCGATGGGAATGAATAGTCTGTCTTAGCCATGAGGCTTGCCCCAAGCGTTGTGGTTAGGCCCGGCGAGGCGCGCTAACACCGCACCGGGCCGCTTGATTTAGCGACCGGTCAACAGGTCCATGAGCGTGCGGCGCTTGGCCTGTGCCGTGCGGGCGCTCTCCTCCACAACCACCTGCTTATCGGCCGGAAGGGCTTTGACCGGGGTTTGCACGCCGTCCACGGTCACATGGGGCTTGATGGTGCTGACGAAGCTCCAGATGTAGCCCCACGCGGCCACTCCCAGCCCCACCAGCGTACCAAGCGTGATGTCCTGCCATTTGGCACCAAGGAGGCCGATAATTGCCTCTTGTACATGCGGCGGGAGGTTATTCCAGGCAGTGAGCGCTGCTGCGGCGAGGCCGCCCAGTTCCATGACGCGGCGCAGCAACCACTGTCCGACGATGCCGGTTAGAAAAGACATGACCGCCTCCTTTAGCGGGGGATGATGGGGAGAAAGAAAAAGGCCGCCACGGCGACCAGGATGATGACGGCGATCAGGACTGCGCCAAGGGCCCTTGGCCCGCTTGGGTGGACCTTCCTGTCGGCTGGGGGATAGGTGGGGGTTGGCTTGCTGGTCTCTGCTGGCTTGGCTGCTTCCCGCAGCTTCATCAGAAGCGCAGCCACCCCAAGCTGCTGGTCCACATGGTTGGGGTCAAACTTGCCGTCTGCGACGTACTTGCCCTTTTCGTACTGATCGGTTCCGGCCCAGAGGTATGGCGACGGCAGGCCCTTGTTGCGATAGCCGAGCCCGTTATAGGCCTCCAGCTTGTCGAGGGTATTGGCGAGAGACCAATCCTTGTTCTTGGCAAGGTGCGGGTGGCAGTTGGTGAGGGCGTCAATCGCGGCCTCTTCCCAAGTCGAGAATGGCCCCCGGCCCTTCGGAACCAGCGTCGTTTTCTTGCCGGTGCCGATGATCTTCTGGCCGTTGTGAAGGACGCCTGCGAAGTTGCCGGAGCTTTCTCGGTAATGGATCACGCCAATCACATCCCAAGGCACGCCTGTGGCCTTCTCCACCACCTCATACCGGGCGCGGTTGGCTGCAATCTTGGAAGCCGCCGCGTTTATCTTGGTAGACCTGGTAAACTTGGCGCGCGCCCATCGGGCCGCGTTGGTTGTGGCCATATCGGCCTCCATTGATGTTGGAAATGAAAGAGGCGGCCCAGATGGACCGCCTTGTGTTGCGTGTGCCGCCCTGCCGTGGCTCAATGCCGAGATTGCGGCGGGCGGTGCGGCCAATGGGATTGACAACGGAAGCCGTCCTCCCGTTAACGTTTACCCGTTTCCTAGGGAGATGATTTTATTGACCGATTTTCTCAGTGATGCATTCGGCGCTGCGGGGCGCGTAGCGATGCGCTTCTACGCGCGGAAGCTTCAGCGCGCGGGATTTTCCGTTACCGAAGCACGATACACTGCTAGATACCTGCAGAAGTTCTCGTTTTCTGTATCCACGATCTTCGACGTTGGCGTCTACGAGGGCACGCCAGAACTCTACAAGGCATTCCCCAAATGCGATCTTGTGCTGATTGATCCACTACCCGAAAGCCTTGTGCTCGTGGAAGATGTTCTCAACGGCAGGGCTCACAAATACTATCAGACTGCCCTTGGCGACTCAGAGGGGGAGGCAACCCTTTCCATGTCCGGGCCCTCATCATCTCTGATGGAGCGCATCGATGGCGTACAAGGCGAACAATCAACCCGCGTCCGCGTCACCACCCTCGATGCGATTTCCGCTGGTCATCAGGGGCCGTTCGGGCTGAAAATCGACACCGAAGGGTACGAGATGGAAGTCCTGAAGGGCGCATCGAAGACGCTTGAGCAATGCGAGTTTGTGATCACCGAGGCCAGCATGCGGCGACGGTTCTCCGGTGGATATGCATTCTCGGAATTGATCGGCCTCATGGCGTCACATGGATTTGAGGCCGCAGAAGTAATTTCGCATCCTCGACACAACCGGCTGTCGGACGTGCTTTTCGTGCGCAAAGACAGTCGCCACCTGGAACCCAAAGCCGTCAAGGTCAGTAAGCCCGGAGATCGCCTATGATCATCGTTTCGTTTGCGACGAATGACGATATTTACCCTTCCTACTTGGATCGACTTCGTCGCAGTTGCGAGGCGTCTGGCTTACAACACGACTTGGCGATCATACCCGCGCAGCGCCGGGAGACCGCGTGTCGCAGCAAGCCTAAATTCCTGCTCAGCATGCTGGAAAAGCACAGCCAGCCGATCGTCTGGCTTGACGCAGATGCCGTGGTAATGCGTTCGTTCAGTCTCCCCGATGGAGATTGGGATGTCGGTCTTGTTCCAAACACGATCCGCAATAGGCGTCACGCCTATCCGATGGCGTCTTTCGTGGTGGCGCTCCGCCCTACGCCTGGCAGCGCTTCCTTCCTGAACACTTGGGACTACCTTTGCGGTTGGGACGGGCCCAAAGGCGACCACCACCGGCTGCACCCGACGAGAATGCTGATGAGGAAAGACTATGTAGAGACGTCATTGGTCAAGCCACTGCGGCGAGCAGTCGTTCGCGACTATGGCAAGCACAAAGAGAACACCATCGTCGGGGATCTGGAGTTCTACGCCGAGCGAATTCTGCGACGCCTGACGTTTACCCGCGGGCGCCGGCCAGAGTTGGGCAGTTCCCCTGGGGAGGTTTAGCCGCCCGAAATTGAGACCAATCAAAAAGAGTGGCGCCCCGAGGGTAATTTTGCTGCTAAGCCCCGATTGTCACCACGTTAAAGGCCCGGAATGAAAGTCACCCTGCACATCGGCCAGTCAAAAACCGGTACATCGGCAATTCAGTCGTTTCTGACGATCAATCGCAAAGCGCTGGCCGACCAAGGAATTCTGTACCCCGCAGCGTCGGTTTGGGGCATGCCCGTTGACCTTGGGAGTCACAATGCTGTCGCCGATGCAATCGCCGGCAAGGTCTCCTACCCACACATATCCGCAGAAAAGTACCGCGAGGCATTTTTTAAGGAAGCGCATCAGCGTTCACTTCACCACATGATTCTAAGTGCGGAGCACTTTTTCGGCGGGCACCCACGCGTCTGGGACATTTCTGACGAGCGTGACTACGATGCGGCATACCAGATCAAGGTCCAGCGCACCGCGCGCTGGCTAACGGGATGCGATGTCGACCTGATAGTCTATCTGCGACCCCATGCGTCGTGGCTCTCCTCTGGAATAGCGCAAAACATTCGAACGGCCGGATTTGTAGCAAATCTCGATCCGCTGATGTCCGACCTCGAGTTTTTCGAGATGTTTCGCCCCACCCTTCGGTATGAGCGCCTGCTATCCATGTGGCGCGCCATTCTCGCGCCGCGGACATTGACAGTGGTGCCATACCGCCGCGATACGCTCATCAATGGCAGTTCCGTACACGATTTTCTCTTCCATGCTGGGATAGACGCCAACCGCTTACCTCAGGTCTCGGCGAAGCATGAGATCAACCCTTCTTTGACGCGGGAGTATCTGGAAGTGAGGCGACAGAGAACCAAGACATTCCGGTCAGTGTCCGAGGCCAGAGTCGCGACGAAATGCCTAGAGGCGCTGTCCAGGACAAGTTCCGAGCCTTCTATTTACAGCCTTTCAAAAGATGCGCTGGAGGCCGTCAACCGGCTCGCAGAAGAAGACAACATAGACTTAATGAGAGAGTTCGGTGTGTCCGTGGGGGCGGCGTCAAATACGCTCGATTACCCGCCTCTCAACCAGGCCAAGGTAGAGGAGGCAGATGAGAGGTTTTGCCATGAGATGAGACGTCCACATTATCGCCGGATGGTAACAGCGATGAGCATAAAAGAACTGCTTCGCAATCACGCCCTGCCGCTCCATGCCTTGCTCCATCAGGTGAAGAGGGCAAAAAACATGGGGCGCAGATGACCGGACTACTCAATCCCTGTAACAGTATAGGAGCGGCTTGGATGATCTCCTATCATTCACGGTCTCAACGCTTTGGTACGCTTCCCTCACAACTCTCTGCACGGCGTCTGTGTCACAGAACTTAGGGTGGAGTTCCACCACCAAGGCATTGACCCGCATCAATTCTTCAGTTTTTCCGTCAAGGAATTCAAATTCTGAGCCCTCAATATCTACCTTCATGATGTCGATCGACTCATCTGGACCAGCGAGAACGTCAATCGCCGACCGCAGGCAGATACATGGGACAGGAATACCCTGGCCACCCCCAATGCGGTGACTTGCTGACTGCTCGCCCTCGACTAGATTGAGGATATCGCTGTCATTGCGAGATGCCGCCCTTCGAATCACGGTCCAATGTTCTAATGCACTGGACCGTAGGTTGCGCTCAGCAAGGTCGGCGGCGTCTTTGCTGGGCTCTATAGCAACTACTCTACATCCATGGTTCTCGCGGGCAACCCACGCCGAAAAGGTGCCGATGTTCGCGCCGACATCAAGCACCTTCGGAGAGGCTATGCGACGAAGTCGTTGGCGCAGAAATCCATACTCCTCGCGAAAAATCACTTCGCGTATGGCAGACTCATCATACTTGCGGAATGCAATTGGATGGCCCTTGTAATGGATTTGTTGAACCCCCATCGGGTCTTGCTTCATGGCGATCAGCATACGGGCGGCTGGTGCCGCGCCGCCCGTGTAATCGGAAAATTCACCTAGACGGCGAATAAAGGAGAGCGATCGAGTAATCATCCCTATGCGATATCGAGAAATTGACACCGACGCAACGGGGCACCCCTTTCGGGCCGATGTAGCCCGCGGATCCAAGCGAAAGACCCACGCCTGCTACTGCCATCCGATTGTATAGCCGTGCAACTCGACCATGACGCCCGTGGTGGACATTCGCCACTTCACATCTGTGCCGGTATCGAGAGCGGTCGTATCCAGTGTTCCCCAGTAGTACTTTTTGGTTCCCACCGTCATGATATTGGCCATGGTGATAGCGCCGAAGTCTGAGCCATCGCGTGAGACCTCGAAGGAATAGTCGTCACCGATCACCGCCGTGTCGACCTCTTCCACAACCGCCAGGAGTCGGATTTCACCGGGCGCAGAAGCGGCGACAAAGGCATCGCTGGCCACAGTCATGTTGTTGACGATACCGGGTTCGTAGAAGACAACCTCGGCGATTTGCGGTTCCGCCGCACTGGATGTGATGTACACCCAGACATAATCCCACAGGGTGGCCTGGTCGCTGGACGTAATCGTCTTTGTGACTGGTCCGGTGGCGTCGGCAAATGAACCCGTGGTGCCGAGAGGCGTACCGTCAGTGCCGTTCGACGGTGCGTCACCATTTTTCCCGTACAGCGTGATGTTGATGTTGCTTGCCGCACTCGTGCCGTCGAAGCCGGCGGCGCTATTCTGGCTCTGCACCGTAACCTTCGATATCTTCTTCGGCGCGGAAGAATAGTTCTTCCCGACATACCCAGGCGTTGATGTGGATCGCGCGGCCACTGTTGCCGTGGAGCCGTCAAAGGCACCCGCCAACCCGCCTTGGGCGGTCATGTCGCCGATATTCGTGCCGGTGGCCTGGCTGATCGCACTCTCGGAAGTTGTGGTCGGCTTGAGCGCGCCGGTCTCCGCAGTGCTCAAGTTGGTAGCGCCGGCAACGTCGATCAGGTCCGTCGTGGAAATGGCATCGCCCACGCCGGAACCGTTGCTGCCGCCCCCGAAATAGTATGGAGCGCTTCCGAGTTCCGCCATCTTGAGAGCAGCTTCCGCCGTCTCCACGATGAAGTCCTTGCTCGGGGGCGCAAGCGCGGCGATTGCCGCCGCCGTAGTGAGGGATGTCATGAACGAGGCGTCGTCGACCCCGGCCTCCGCCATGAGAGTCGTGGCCTTGGTGATACCCAGGCCCGTTCGCGCTGCTGATGCCGTGGTGTCCACGAGAAGGCGGCTTTGCCAGAAGCTCGTGACACCTTCGATTGACCCAATGAGCGAGGCCAACCATTCTGTTTCGTTCCCAGAGAACCCATTGGCAACGGCAACCTGATACGCACTGGCGCCGACCAATGATGCCAGCCATTCCGACTGCGACCCCGAATAGCCATTGACCACGGCCACCTCATAGGCCGAGAGTCCCTGTGGCCCGCGAATGTCTGTAGCGCTGCCAATGGTGCCTGTCAGGCCGCCCGACGAAACATACTGGTCGATGCCGCTGGTTGGCTTGGGCAGTTCCCCTCCAACATAGTCCACAAGGCGCAGAACGCGGCGATTGCTGTCATTGACCACCGCAAAGACAGGCGACCAGCCACGAGCGCCCTGCGGCCCCTGGAATGGCACTGCCACGCCCCAATCAGCAGTCGTCCCGCTGTTCTTGCGGAACAGCACGGACATGGTGATCGTGTCGCCATCGCCGTCTGCGGAGAGGAAAACAAACCCGGCGGGCTCGTCGTCATAATCATCCCGGTCTTCGAAGTTGCCGGTCGCGTCGATCTCAAGCCCCGCTGCCGACAGCGACCAGCAGATGGACAGTGCCTCGTTGTTGGCCAGCACACCGTCATGGCCAAGGTATCCCAGCGCAATCGTCCCCCAGCCAGAGTCCAGAGTGTTCGTCACCACGGTATAGGCCCTATATGCCGTTGTGGTGAGGGAGCGGAAGATGATGGTGGTGCCCGGCTCCCAAAGCCCGATCAGCGCGTCCACAGCCCTGCCGTTCGCGTCCAGCACGTCGATATAGGCTTCGGTGACAAGTGCCGGGTCCGCGTCGTCGAAGGCAATGAACCCCGGCCCCGGATCGGCGGCGCCAGTGACGCCCTTCATGTTGAAGAACAAGCCCTGACTGTTCTTGTCGAGGATGTTGATCTGCGCCTGGGTGCGAGCAACGATCTGGGCAAGGTTGACCAAGTTCGTGGTGTCCTGGCTGACAGGCCAGATTTCCATGTCGGCTGTGCCAGTGCTGCCCGCATAGACGCGGGTCAATTCCAGCGTCGTGGTGTCGGTCAGGCTGTCGGCGAAGTAAACGATGCCATCGAGCACCACCATGGCGCCATGGGCCACGACTTCGGCAGTGAGGGCCGCGCCGGTATCGACAACAACAGTCGTGCTGCCGTTTTCGACGGCCGCCGTACCAGTCCAGATAAGCATGAGAGTATCCCTATGAGGCGATGTAGCCGGGTCGGATCAGGGCCGTGCCCGTCCAAGTCGAAGCGAAATTGCTGTTGTCGCTGAGCGAGCACTGATTGGAGCCGCCACGCTCCTTGTTGACGTTGCCGCCCGCCTTTCGTTGGATCATGTGCGCGGGATGGCCTAGTGCCGAGTCAGATCCGCCGCCATGCGTCCAACCGGGGCGCTTGCCGCCGTTGGGAAGCCACACCTGATTACCTGGCGCCCAGGTGATCTGAGTGGGGCCATCAAAAACTGACTGCCAGCGACGAAGCCTGATCTGCGTGCCGTTGAGCCCGATCTCGAAAAGCCGACGCCAGAGCGTCGTTATCTCGGCCGGCATCGTGCCGCCCGGAAGCGGCGTTTGTTGCGTCGGAATGCTGTTCGGAACATCTATGCCCAGCAGCGCCGTAGGGGCCTTGGTGCGATTCACAGTCAGACGAACGTCGATGTAGTTTACGCCGCTCGGTACAGTCCCCAACACTTGGTCGGGCAATGTTCTAGGCGAAGGCTCTCCCGGCCCCCACTCCTGCGGAATGATCGTCGAGAAGCTGGCACAGCTGGTATTCGCAATGATGCCGCTCTGAGGAGCAAAGCAATATGCATTGCGCTTGATGAAGTCCGGAAATGCGATGGTGACAGGGATCGTCAACCAGTTCGCCTGCGGCAGAAGATTGATCGGAGGCCCGTCGCTGGACCAGACCCTCCTTGTGCCATCAAGCAGCTCAATGTGGCCATCGCCTTTTGGCTGAAGCCTGCCCATTAAACACCTATCGCGATGTAGGAGGGCGCCGCGAAACTTCCGGCATATCCAGGCTCAGTAATCAGCGTTCCGCCCGTCGCTTGGCGCAGGCGACCGCCACGGACGTCCCCTGTCCTTCCACGATCAATTGCGAAGGAGCTTTCTCCCGGCAGCACGCGGCGGATATAGCGCTTGGAAGTGTCCACCTTACCCTTCGCGATGACCAGATTGTTTCCCTCCATACCCATCAGCGGGCGGCCGGACTGGGCTGTCGGGATGCGACAGATCAACAACTCGTAACTCCTCGAAATAGCGGGAAGGCTGCTCTGGCTGGACGTGGCGGTTTCCCGCAAGCCGATGATAGATGACGTGGCGAACGCATGAACCAGTCGCCCGCGACCTTCCGACAGGGTTTGGATCGTCAGGCCGGGTAGAAGCACCTTGCCCTGCGAAGCGATGAAGAACACCGGAACGTAGCCAAGGTTGTGGGTGTACAACACGATATCGGTCGTGCGGACTTGCCCGTTCTTTTGGACATAGATGACGCCGCCCGCCGGTGTGGTGACACCACCATTACCGGTCGGGGCTGATGTGGCGTTGTTGAACGGCCCGTTTGGCCCAATGCCATCATAGCGAACCTGCCCTGCCAAGGCGGTGTGATTGACCGTCGTGACAATAGGATTCATGGCCAGTTCGTATTGGAAAAACTCGCTGTGCCAATAGAGCTGCGGCAGGTGCGCCACGGGGTTCTTTGCCGGTGCATTGCGCGGAGCGTCAAAGCTGCGGAAGTCGCCGGTAGTGTTGGGCTCGTCATAGATGGCGACGACGTTCTGGGCTGCAAAGCCCTGCGCTACCCTCATACGCCAAGCCTCCAGTCCCCCGTATCGCCATTGAGGTAGATGCGCGGAACGCCGCTAACCTTCGCGATGCTCTGGAACAGTCTGAATTCGCCCTGGTTGAACCGGACGCCGGTGGGTGTCGCGCTGAACACCGGAATAGCAGGCCCGTTCACGCTCTCGAAGACATGGAAATCACCGAGCACTCCGAACTGCTGCTCAGTGCCGCCAAGGCCATCCGCCTCAGCACGCAGTATCCATGCCGCTTCCGAAAGGTCTGATCCCGACGTAGCGCGGACCTTTGCCGTGATCGTCGCTGTCGATGCCAGTTCATTGACCTCGGCTTCGAATTTGAGGAAGCCGCCCGCAATGACATCGTCGAGTGATGCCAACACTTCGGTCAGCGCCTCGGCACGCGCCCTGCTCTCTTCAACGATCGCCTTTTCGTTGCGGATAACCGCAGCAACCGCGCCTTCGTTCTGCACGCTGAGGATGTTCAGCGTTTCCTTTGCAGTCGCATTGAAGTCCATGACAGCGAGCGCGAGCTGCTGGGCATAGGCCTGCAGTTCCGCAAGTCGACCAGGGATATCGGTAACGTCCGTACCCACGACCAAACCATGGGCGGCCTGAAGCTCTTTACCGAGTTGGGCGACCTGGATGTCGGTTACGTCTACTTCCGGGACGTATGGTGTCGTGACCGAAATCCAACTGCCATCCGTTCCGTCAACATCCTGATTGGACCAGCGGGTAACGCGCCCCGAGTGCGGCAGGTAGATGCCCCGAACTTCATAGGCTTTACTCGAGAGGATGGCCGGGTTCGCCACCACGCGAGAGGGCGAGACTTCCTCAACGTCGTAATCGATATTCACATCGGCCACGACGGCCTTGTCGTCCCAGCTCTCCCGAACCTGCACACGGACTGCGCGCACGTCGACAAGGCCGGCATCCCAAAGCACTTCGATAGCAGCTCGGCGATCAGCGCCGTTGTCATCCACCACCACATATGGCGCGGCAGTGAATCCCGTTGTGACCTGAGGTGCAGGCCGCGCAATGACCAGCGGCGAGAGCTCAACGGGCAGTTCATAGTCACTGTCCCAGCCGTAGTCATCCGGGTCAATTTCCTGCCAGCCGACGAACTGGTTCGCATTTGGCAGGTCATCCATGACGGTTATCAGGAACGACTTGGCCACATACCCATTTCGGATGCTTGTCCAGGACACCACGTCGAGGGGCTCGTATTCCCAGAACTCAGGCGGCATGGTTTGCGTATGCCGACGAAAACGGCGGGCATCCTCAATAGTGGTCCGCATAAGGTCTTGAACCTGAACAGCCCACGGAACGGCCTTGAACTGCGTAGAGAATACCAGCCGTCGCCCGTCGTCTGTTGCCTCAAGGTCGCTACGGTACCGCGGCGGGGCTTCCTTCATCTCCCAAGCCTCTGCTGGCTCGGGATAGGTCGCCACCATGGCATTGTGCAGGTCTTCCAAGCCGGGGAATGGCTCAAAAGTCTGCTGGTCGGTGATCACCATGTCTTCGTCGGTGACCGAAACGACAGCGCTGCCGGGGTCGCCAACAAGGAACCGATAGACCCCTCCAAGGTCAGCCCAGCGACCAGCGCATGCCTTCAGAAGCTCGCCAATGACCGCATGTGGCTCTTCATCGAGAGCAACGTCGAGGCCGACGCGGTATCGCTTGACCGAAGTGCCCGCGCGGAAAGCATCGCACTTGTCGGCCTCCGCGGCGAGGTTTGCAGCCCTGAAATTTCCCGCCGTATAGCCTTGCGGGCCATACACCCACTCCCCTGCATAGCTGATGCCGCGGAGTATCGTGTATGCTGCCACAATGGGGTTGTCGTGTTGGGCGGTCCCGCCCCTGGGGTCATCAAGTGTTATCCCGTCAACCTCGGCCAGGTACTCTGGGAATCCAGAGAAAAGCTCGCGATTGACCAGCGCCGTGGCGACGAAATAGCCGCATCCCCGCCCGACCATGCCAGCATATGGCTTGTCGGTGGCTGAGCCGAACTTCGAGAGCATCAGAGGGTCTTCGGCCGTCTGTGCCCCGGTGTAGGGGTTGATCCACAAGTGATCCTTCCCGTTTACCCGATACTCAAGCACGGCATAGCCAAGGTTGCCGGTCTTGCTCCCGGCAAGGGTCACCTTCTCCCCATTCACGAAGAAGGCAGAGAACCCACGAATGGGGAGGCAAGAGACCTCGATGACCTTTGAATAGTAGGCATTAGGGACTTCGCCGTCATTTCCCCACGTGCCTGCATATCGAAGCTGCCCTGCTGTGCCGTAGCGGCCCAGGACAAAACGGGGCGAGAGATCACCGCCGCTTTGCAGCGTGCCCCGAACCCCCGAAACCTTCTGCTTCTGATCCTGCTTGGATGTAGCCGAGAACAGCTGGCCAGCGACGGAAAGAACGACGCCGACAAGAATTTGTATCAGCCAAATGGGCATCAGACGGTCGTCCCTTTGACTTCACCCCACCAGATAGGCCACTGCCCCGCGGTGCCGGCATACTTGCCCCAATTGTCCCCGGAACGGCGCCGGTAAAACTCGTGGCTCGCCTTGGCTGGATTGGTACGGGTCAGCTCCCTCGAGTGGCTGACGATGCGCAGCGTGACACTGCCTTCGCCGCCAACTCCCGGTGTGACGATCGGCGTGCCGTTGATCTGGCCGATGCGCCGGCAGCGCGGAGCAGCGACCAGCAGCATGCTGGTTGGATCGAGATAGCCGCGATGGATTTGCACCTCGGCATTCCGGCAATTGTAGCCCCTCACCATCTCCTGCACGCCGGGATGGAGATGGTTCAGGACGACTTCCGTGGTGTCGACTTCCACCCCGACCTTGTAAGGCACCGGGTCCATCCCCAGGATTGGGGAGTTGTCGCCGAGGAAAACCCAGCTGACGGCACTGCCCGACTTGCCGTCGGTGATGTTGGTGGTGATATCCTCGCCATAGTCGGTGAAGCCAAAATTCACCGGGCTGCCATCCTCCATGTCGCGCACGGTAATGGCGATGAAGTTACGCGGGATGACGCGCGAACGATCTCGTATCGCCCCCTGCGTGGCGACATCCAAAGGTCTAACCATGTGGCGTTACCTATCCCGCTGCGAGTGTCTGACGGACGCGGAATGAAATCCGGGTTCGATTGACGCTGTGGAACGACTGGCCAATGCTGCCTGGGATGATCTTCACCTTGGCAGCAGGCTTGCTGAAATCCACTGCTTGAGAGGCAGACACGCCGGGCCGAAGATGCGGGCGCACCTCCACGGCAGCCGTGGCGCCGCTACTGTTTGCCTTAACATCCGCCACCAGACGATAAAGCCCCTGCCGCGAACCGTACGCGACGGAGAACATGTCGCCAGCGGTTAGTTCATAGTTCGCCGGCAGCCCCGAGAAGCTTAGCTCTTTGCGGTTGGTCTCAATGCTTGCGATGACTGGCGTAGCAGAGCCGTAGAGCAGTCCCCGCGGATCCTTTGCGGGCCACCACCCGAGTGGATTAGCAAGGAAGAAACTCTGCACACCACCATCCAGCGCGTCGAGCTTAGCAGCTAGAGCGCGCGCTTCAGTGTGGAGCAAGGGCCGAAGAGAGACGCTTGCTTCCCACAGTGGCGGCGCAAGGTCCGCGACAAGCATTTCACCGGCGCCGGTCGCCGACATTTCCTGTTGGCGCGCCAGTTCCCAGACCACCGATTGGATCGGGAGAACGTCACCCAGCGAGGCTTGCGCGAGAGGGAAGGTCAAAGCCGCCATTAGCCATTCACCGGGATTGAGCTGGATGCGTGCTGGCGGATGATCGATGGCAACTCAAACCGCGACCATTGGCGGAGCTGCTGTACAGTCATTGCGTCCGCGTTCCCCTGGATGATGATGTCGCCGATTGATACGCCACCACGTCCGGGCGCCGCCTGCGGAAGCTTGGGAATGACGATACCGTCCGTGGTTGGCATCCAGTATTCACTGTTCGGCGTGTTCTCATTGATCTTGTAGATGCGACCAGATTGGACAGGCCCTCCGTTGGCGCGGCCACCACCGAACAGGCTGCTAAAAATGTTGCCGCCCCCACCGCCGCCAAAGGCCCCCGCGAACAGTCCATCCAGGCCCGCATTGAGCAGCCGGCCGCCGATGTTATTGAGCGCATTCCCCAACGCCTCGGTTGCGTCCTTGCCTGCAATCATGTCGCTGATGAAGCTGGATAGTGCGCTCTTGGCGATGCTCTGGAACTCGCGCATCTGTTCGTTAGCCGCTTCAATAGCCGCCCGCTCCTCATAGGTTGCGTTGACGAGGTTCTCGATTGCGAGCCGCTGTTCTTCAGTTGCGGCTGCTCCGGCCTGCCGCAGAGCGTTGGCAACAGCCTTTTGCTGTTCGGTGAGCCCTAGCAGGGCATACTCGTGTTCGAGCGCGCTGATGAGATCGAGAACAGCTTGGCGTTCCCTGTCCTCCGCTTTCAGCCCAGCCCTGGCCGAAGATGCGATCTGCGACCGGCGCTCTTCGGCTGCCAGACGCCCCTGGGCCAGTTCCAGCGCCTGCTGCTCGCTGATTAGAACCTTGTTGCGCTTCGCCTCTTCCTTGACCCGGGCGATTTCGGTCTCGAGCTGCAGTTGCTCGCGAGTGAGGCCGTTCAGGCGCTGCTGTTCCTCGACATACTCCCGGTTGCGAATGAAATCGGCCGCCGGGAAGTTGGCATTGGCCAAAGCTTCTTGCTCACCCCGAAGCCTGGCAGCCTCACGGGAAGCTGTTGCGAGTGCATTGGCGATACTGTCCAACACGCCTTGAAGACTTCCGAGGGCAGGGATGGTGTTCGCGCCGGTCGTCTGGGCTAGCAGCTGCTGCATCCGCTCGAGATCCGCTGTCTCAACGGTTGTGCTCTCGACGCGCTGACGCAGCGTGTCGAATTCCGCCTGAAGAGCGTCGATCTCTTCAGCGCTCGCGCCAAAAGCGGCGAGATCCGTCCGGGCGGCTGCGAACTCCGCGCGAACGTCAGTCATCTGCGATTTGATCGCGGCAAACTGTTTCTCGATCACCGCCTCATAGGCGGTGCTGAGATCTGCGCTCTGTGCCGCCCGGTCAAGCTGATCGACGTAAGCTTTCAGGGCAGGAACAGCATCCCCCCAATTATCTGCCACCCGGCGGATCACATCGTTCTGTTCCTTGATGACCTCGGTTGCGCTCTTGCCGTCACCCAGAAGCGTCCCGAGGTACTGCGCCGCCGCACCGCCCAGAGCAATGATGCCGATCGTTGCAATCGACACCGGATTGATCATCTGTAGGAAGCCAGCACTCAGCGCCGCGATCGGGCTCTTGGACTGGTTCAGCACGGCAGAGAGCTGAGTGCCCTGCTGCATGGCGATCAGGAACGGCGATTGCCCGCTCTGAAGCTGGACGGCGATATCTTGGAACTGCGCCGCGATGTTGCTGGTCTGCATGCCGATCGGCTGCAAGCCACGCGCTGTATTTGCACCAGCGTTGCTGATGGACTTCGACATTCGATCGAAACGCTGCTGGACGCCCCTAACATTGGCGTCTGTCTGGCCCATCGCCTTCGCCCACTGGCGATCGTATTTGACAAAGGAGGCCTCCATCTGGACGATAAGGCGTTGAAGGTCTTGCTCTGTCGCCACGTGTTGAAGTCCTTCTGGGGAGAAAAGATCATGAAATCTCTGGTTGGCAGCATCTTGCTACTGCTCGCAGGCACCCACATAGCCAATGCGGATGCTCCTCGCGTTGCATTTTCCGGCCTTGATACTGCCGCGCCCATCGACGCCAATCTTGATGCGCTGAACGATGTCAGCCGGGCGGAGTCCCCGAACTTTGATGAGTACTGGACGGGAACAACTCCCGACGGTCTAGGAGTAATGCTGGGCCTGCGGGGCGGAGATCTGGCCCTGTTCTCCGCGTCAAAGCGAGGGCACTTCGGCCCAAACGACCGGGCAGATATCTCAGCCATGGAGAAGGATTGGGGGCTTGAAGGCCTTGAAAGAACCGTCAGCGGTTGCGGCGAGAGGGCCAAGGATATAGACTGTACAGCGGTCTTTTACGCCTGTCCGGACTCTCCACCACTTTGCCACATCACGGTATTCAGCTTCGGATCGTCGCCGGAGAGTGGTCGAATTAGGTTTTCATGGGAACGCGAGCCCAAGGATCTCACCGTCCGACCTTAAAGCTCGTCCCATCCCAGTGCGCTCTCGGCATCTCGCAATCGACCGGAGCGTGCGAGGGCGCATCGATCCAGTCGAATAGGTCCTGCGCTTGCTGTTCGGTCAGCTTGCCGTCACTCGGACTATTAGCTGCGACATAGCCATTCCACGCGGCAGAGAACTGCCAGAGGCTTTGTTTATCGACTTCGGTGGGCGACATGCCCAAAACTGCGCCTTGGGCGTAGACGAGGCTTATTCGCCATTTTCCATTGGGGAGGTCTGGGAGCTGCTGCCCGCCGTCTCCCCTTCGGGCTCCCCCGGCGTTTCGTCGGGAACGCCCTGAAGTGCAACGCCGAGAATACCCTGCGCCAGCGCCAGGCTTTCCAGAGGCGGACGGCATTCGACATAATCCCGCACAAAGCCGAGCGCTTTGTCTGGTGCCATGCCGCCACCGATCAGCCCGAGGCGAATGGTGTGGGAAATGTCTTCGATCTTCCACTGCCCCATCATCAGTCGGCGATACACGACGTAGGGGCCAGCGTCACAAGCCTCTTGGAGCTTGATCAACTCGCCCCACGCAAGGCGGAAGGTTTTGTCGCCGTCTGCGAACGGCAGGGTAACAGAAGCGTCTCTGCTCATTAGCTAGCCGCCGCGAAGTTTTCGGCCATTTCGCCATCGCTCTGCATGGTGATGTTCGCAGTCACGCGGCGACCGTTCGGTGCGCCCCATTCAATGTTCTCAACATGCATGTTGCCCGTGAAGGTGAGGATGCCCGTTGGCATCTCGATCTCTACCTTGGCCGGCACACTCTCGACGTCCAGGAATGCATCTGTCCAAGTCTGAACCGACTCCGTGGCAAGCACGCCCTCGCCTTGGACAGTCATCGACAGCGAGGTGGCATCTCGCAGGAGCCATTGGACTTTGTCTGGCTCGTCGCAGCTCACGCCCGGCGTGTCTTCCAGCGCCTTGTTCAGCGTGACAGTCTTCGAGTTGAAGCCGCATGGTGCGGTGTAGACGATAGGGCTTGCGGAATTACCCAGCATTATGCGGACCTTGCCGCCTTTGATGGTCGTTGCGTCAGCCATAATGGCCTCCTTCATGTTCAGGGGATTTCCACCGTGGCGGTGAACTGGATTACGCCATGGTTGATGGCGGGATTCGGGTCATCGATGATCCGCGTCGTCTCCCACTGGAGGGTGACAAGAGCGGTCGTTGGCAGTGAAAGGTCAACATCATGGAGCGCGGCCTTGATGGCGCCGCAGATCTTGCGCACCTGGACGGTGCCAAATGCTTCACCTGAACCACTCGACCAAACATCGAACTGGACGGTGATTTCTTCGCCCTTCACGCAGTCGAAGTCGTCAGGAATGGCGCTGCTCGACCCCATCGAAACGTATGGAAACGGCACGTTGACTGTGCCGTCCTGCTCCTCTGGGACTCGGTCATAGATGTGAGTGCCCACAAGGGCGGTAACGGCTGAATCCGCCTTGAGACGATCGAACATCGCCTTGATCAGCTCTACACTGGCATCCATGGCTATTCTCCAGATGCCGCGATAGCGCGGGCAGCGTTGCGAATTGCGCGGCTGGTGCGAGCCTTCGAACGCTTACGTAGCCTTCGATATGACGGGAAGAAAAACGGGCGGGCGGGCGTGCCTGGGTGTTGCGTTCCCGCATACATGCCACCTTGGACGTGCGCCGACGTGCCAAACTCAACCCAGCGCGCGTAGTAGGCGGTGCTATTACCGGCAAAGATGGTGATCACCATATTGCCCGCGCCCCTTCCCTCTTGGCGGACTTCGCCCAGAACCATCGAGCCCTTTGGGGCGCCGCCCCATGACCAGCCGATCGACATTTGCAGGTCGCCGTCATCGACGGGAGCCAAAAACTTCGCCAGTTTGACGATCTCTTCGGCGTTCTGCTCCATTGCGCGTGCGATCTCCTGCCGCGCACGAAGCGGAAACGCCCGCATTTTGCGCTTGAGGCCTTCGGCGCCAATCACCTTCGTTCCCATGTCAGGATACGCGGCCCTCAGTGACGATGAACTCAAGCCACTGACCTTTCCCGTCGGGATCGGCTGGCGGCGAAGTGACAGCCAACACGCGGGCCGGGTTGCGGGCATCTACCAGTTGCCAGGATACGGTGATCTGTCTCGTCACTGGCATGTTCAGAACGCACACCACATAGGGCTGGCGACCGCCCAGACGCGCCGCTGTCACCTCTTCGCCACCAGTGCGGGGAATAAGGCTGGCAGCCACTTTCGCGACTGTCTCAAACTCACCACCACCGGGAACATTGTTGCCCCAGCCGTCGTCGCTATCGCCACGGCGCTGCAGCAAAAAGGTCTGGTTCAGCGCGCCATGACGACGAGGCGATTTAGCCATTGGCTTTGCCCTTTCGCTTTATCTTGGCGCGGATACCGGCAGGCGGCCCCTTGACGGTGATAGGCTCGGCAACGCCGAGATAGAGCGCCGCTTGAGAACATGCGGCAGTCACGAAATGCACTTCACCGGCCTTGAAGGCGATGGTGACATTGCGTTGCGGCTTCCAATCCCAATCTTTTAGGAAGCGCAGGCGGCGTTCGACAGCCATAGTCAGGCCATCGAAGGCGTGCGCCGCCGCCAGAGCAGCGCGGCAATAGGGTTGCGTGCGTCAAACCCGGTAACACCAGACAGGCCCGACAGCATGGCAAGGCTCTCTTCCGTGTCGTCCAGAAGGCAGCGAATGGCGATCAGGATTGCCGCCGACACATCGCCGGGCACGGTTTCATGGGTCCATGCCTCTTCGGGAAGGGGCTGGATGAAACCGAGAATAATGGCTTCGGCCTGCTTGATCTTGAGTTCAATGTCATCAAGGCGGGTCGTGTCGCCTTCGTCGCTACCGGTGCCGGAACTCGCATCAGCCTCCAGATTGAGCCGGAGGGCGTTGTTTACCTCTTCGACGGTCACAAGGCTCATTTCGTCAGATCCTTGCCGTTCTGCCCCTTCTTGACCGCAAGACGCCAACCGCTTTCAGGCGTGTCCGGCTTGCCTTCCGGCGCATCCTTCTCAGCGATCCAGAGCGAGCCGCCCCAGGTCACGGAATTGCCTTTGCGATAGCTGGCGTCGGCGCTGAAAACGCCGCGGTAAAACACCACCGGCAGCGCCCATTCTTTCACGACTTCGCCGCGCACCGCGCGCAGGGACAGACCTTCATCGGTTTCCACCAGATCGAGATCATCGAAGCCCACGCCGTCGATGCCATCCCGGCCGTCCGCGCCATCAAGGCCTTTCTCGCCGTCCTTACCCGGAGCCCCGTCCTTGCCGATCACCACGCCAAGCGTCTTTGTCTGGCCATTGGTCATCGTGAGAATGAGCTGCCCTTCGCGGTCGATTACAGCATCGGCCAAACCAACGCCGTCTGCGCCATCCTTGCCATCGGCACCCTTTTCGCCGTCACGGCCCGGTGCGCCATCGGCACCATCCTTGCCGTCAAGCCCGTCCTTACCCGGAGCGCCATCAACGCCATCGCGGCCCGGCTCTCCAGCATCGCCCTTTTCCCCTTTCAGCGGCTCGCGTGCCTCAAGCAGGGACAAGCGATCTTCCAGGGCGCCGAGTGCATCGTCAACATAGGCCTTGACCGCCTCAAAACCGGCGTCGAATGCTTCCTGCAGGTCCATCAGGCTGCCTTTCTCGGAGCGAAGAGAGCCTTCACATATTTCGGGTTGAACGAAGCCTGCTTTTCAGGTTCGGGTGCCGGAGCGGGCACAGGTTCAGGCTTCGGCGCTTCAAGCGGCATGGCATCGCGTTTCGCCAGCCATTCGAGGCTGTGATCCTGCTCCTGCATGTAAACCGTGTCGCCACCAGCCACAGGAGCCTGATTGAGACGCTTGCGCTGTTCGTTGGGGGTGAGCTTGCCCTTGGCCTTCTCAAGCACGTCCATCTGCGTTGCAGCGTCCATGCGCAGGAGATTGTCGAGGTCAAATTCGGTGCCGAGGCGCTCGCCCGTTCCCAGCCCTTCATCAAGGCAAAGCTCGATGCTCTCGATGAGCACCTGAAGGCACTGGCTGTAATATTCGACGTTGAGCGCCTGAATGTTGTTGTGCGTCGGCTGTTGCCCAATCCCGATCTTGTAGGGCGGAACATGATAGGTCGAGCAGACGACCTCGGCAGACCACTTGAGCTGTTCGATGAGCTGGCTATCGGTAGCCTTGGCGGTCATCTGCTCAAACCTGAGCCCGTCGCCCAGCACCGCGATCTTGCCGCGGTTCTTGCCGGAGAACTTCTGATCCCAAGCCTCTTTCAGACGGCCCGCCGTTTCGTCGCTGATATGGCCGGGAGCCAGCAACACGCCGCCCGGCATCGCGCCGTTCTCGAAAAACAAGGCAGAATTGTTCTGAATATTGAGGCCCTGAGTTGCGGCAAGGCCATTGGCGAAGATCGGGGATAGCCCAACAAGCGGGTGAAAGAGGCAATTGAAGCGGTCGTGGATGATTTCGCGGGCCGGGACAATGACATGCTCCTGCACGCCTGAAAGGTGATCGGCCTGCAGGTCGTAAAACACATCGCCGCTATCGGACACCAGCGGCGTTACGCGGGCCGGATCAAGCACATAAAGCGCCTTCACCACTCCGCGCCCGTCGCGCTGCTTCAAAACATACGCATTGCCAGACTGCAGCTTGGACAGCACCCAGCTTTCGATGAACTGGATGCGGTTCTGATAGCCGTTGGGCTTGCGCAGGACCGGGGAGAAGGCCGAGTTGCGTACTTCCACCCAAATTCCGTCGTTGGTCTGCTCGACAAGGCGCAAGGCCAGCTTGGCAATGTCCGAAGCGATGAGCGTCTGGCACGCAAAGACAGCATGGAAGGAAAGCACGCTGTCTCGATTTACGGTCACATTCCGCTGCCAAGCCCCGGCGAAGCTCTCGAATACAAGCTGACGCCAGCCACGGCTGTCATCGACGGCGTTCAGCGCCTTCTCGGCGCGCTTCCACCGGATCGGCAGACCGAAAATCTTCATGCTGCCCCCTTTGTGCGACCGCACCAGGTTACGTCTTCAAAGCCGCACAGCGCCGCAATCTGGTCTGCGTGGTCGTCATTGTGAGCGATAGCCAGAACCTCGCCGGGCCAATGCTCAGCAGCCTCCGGCGAGGCAATAACGGCAGCGAACCCACCGTCATCAAGAGCGCGGTCAACGTCCTGCCAAAGCGTTGGGCCATAGCCGAGAATGAGGCAGCGGCCATCGGCGGCGATCTCATACCGGCATTGATCCGGGAAGCGTTCGGCTATCCAAGCTCGGAAGGCTTCGGATTTCGCCACTCCGTCCGAGATGGACAGCAGATCGGCCACGTCCGGTTCACCGGTCCAATGGTGCGCTTTCACGTCATCCCGGCGCGTGGCCGGTTGCGGGTAAAGGTTGTGATAGAGGGTGCGGAGCAAGAAGCGCTGCCCCTCAAACCGGTCGATGAGGCCCAGCAGCTTGCCCGCGTCATAGACGGTTGGCGTGTGAAGGCCGAACCAGAGCGGGTCTGCAATGCCTTCGCCCTCAAGAATGTCCCTCGTGGCCTCGATGTGCGCGCGGTACAGCCCACTTGCACGCCCGCTGGCCAGATAGTCTGCGATGGTCCCGCGATGCTCATGGCGGAACCGCCAAGGCTTCAGCAGGAAAATATCATCGTGCATCACGACGAACTCGCCGGCGATGCCGCCCTCAACAATGGCTGCCCGGATATTGGCCGTTGAGGATTGGTATGGGGTTTTTAATGAGCCCACCGGAATGTGGGTCACAGCCTTGCCGGTGATTACCGGCTTGTCACCAGCAACGAAAACCCGGTCATGTTCCATATTGGCGAGAGAGCGCAGGGAATAGCGCAGCTCAAAGTCGTCGTGCGCCTTCTTGTAGGGATAGACGACATCCATCAGGCCACCTTGCGCCAGCCTTCAATTATGCGGTTACGCACCTCGGCAGCCATCGCCTGGAATGTCGCATTGATCGGCATAGCCTCATCAATCCGCGCCATGCATTCAGAAATGCTGCCAGCGCCGGTCGTCACATTGGAGTTGAAGTTCGCCTCCCTCTGCCGCTCATAGTCATCATGCGATATGATCAGGCCGCCAAGGCCTTTTCCGAAGATCATGACCTTCATGCCCATGGCCATCATTTCCAGAGCACAACGGCCAACACCGATGCCGTATCGGTATTGCGCAACTCTGCGCAGGGCCTCGTTCTGGTTTTCGATGCAGGACACCACATCAACGCCCCTGCCATTCAGGAACTCAATGGACTTTCGTTTTGCGCCAACCAGATTTCCAAAATAGACCCAATCCCGATGCGGATTTGGCGCCGGAAGAGTATCGGCATCAACAGCATTGGGAAGCCACAAGCCGCGAGTGCCAAGAGCTACTGCCAAGTCCTTGTATGTCGTCACGAACAGCCGGGTTTCGGCGCTCAGCTCAGTATGCGTGCGCTCGTGCAGATACTGCACAGTGGCACCCGGAACTATGCCGCAGGTTGCAACAGATTGCTCGGCGCCGAGCAGATCGCGCCAAACCGGCAAATGCCACTTGCATATGTCCTGGGAATAGGTGAAAGCGCCGTTTGTCCGCCTGTGCCGATCATATTCAGACCGCCATATCGGATGAGAATGATCGTAGACGATCACGAGGCAAGCTCCTCATCAATCCGGCGCTGCAGTTCTGCCTCGCCCCAGCTATGGTGCGGCTTCTTGCCGACGACTTCCGTGTAATCCGCGCGCAGCTTCTTCAGCGCATCGGAGGCGGCAGAATGAGGCTTGGAGCCTCCCTTCTTGCCGTTCTGGTCGTGGTCGAGCGGGTGGAATTTCTGGACGATCTTCTGCGAGGGAGCTTGCACTTTACCAGCGCGGCGCGCCTTGCCGATTGCCACAAGGATCTGACCATCACGGTTCGAGCGCGATGCAAATGCCTCGCCCGCCTTGATGCGCCGTCCGGCATAGGTCAGGGACTTGATTGCGATCAGGTCAGTCATGGCAACCTCCGTTGAAACGATGGGCAGCAACGCCGCCCATCGTGAGTTTGAGAGAGGGGATTACGAGCCGGACACAGCGCCGTAGTCGGCATCGCCGATGTAGGACACGGCAGAGGCGCGGCGCTTCGCGAAGTTGAGCGGGCGCACGACCTTAATGGCCACCGAGTCCGTCTGGTACATCGACACGACACTGGTGTTTGCGGTCGGCGTGTCAGTGTCACCGTCCGGGGCATCGTCCATCTGGATCGACGCTTCGGTAGACATGGAGACTTCCACGCCGCGGTCGCCAATCTTGTAGATGTCAGACGGCTTGAGCAGGATCAGGTCGCCAGTGCCAACGTTGCCGCCAGCGGCCACCGGATCGCCCAAGAGCGTGCCGCCGTTAGCAGAGAGGCCGGGGAAGGCGAAGTTGCCGAGGGCGTTCTGCATCAGGCCTAGAGCCTTGGCAAGCGACTGCGTGGTAACGAAGTGCAGATCGTCGGCATTGTTCGCAGCAATGAAGTCCGCATAGAGCGCCTTCACATCCGCAATCACGCCGTCGATGTCACTGCCTGAACTGGACTTGGCCACGACACCGTTCAGGATGCCCGCCGGAGAGACGCCTGCGTTTCCAGCACCAGTGCCGAGGAAGGTCTGATCAACGCGCTGAGCCGAAGCGGCAACGAGAGCATCGCGCACCAGCTTTTCAGCCGAGGGCGAAGAGTCGCGCAGCAGTTCCTTGGACACAACAGCCAGAGCCGCAACCTTCAGCCGACGCAGGTTCACGTCCATGAAGTCGGCCTTGCTGACCGGGATAGACTTGGACTCACCAACCCAATAGCCGGTCGCCGTGCCGTCCTGGCCAGCGATGTTGATATTGGCAGGGACTTCGCGAAGCGGCAGCTTGTCGAAGATCGTGCGGCTGTAGAGATAGTCGATGAAGTCGCCGGTATAGCGGTCGAGGTGGACAAGTTCGTTGCCCCATTCGCCCGTACCGGTGCCACCGCCAGCGACGGCAGTCTTGAGCACTTCCACCAGCTGCGGGCTCTTTTCGCCCCAACGCTTGGCGGCGATGCCGATGGGCGAAACGTCGTCGATCTTGGCCAAGGTCTTGGCGATGACCATGCGGGTGAAGTTCTGGCCTTCGAAGTCCTCGTCCTTGTCGCCCTTCTTGAGAACGATGGGGGCGGCGACGTCGCGGGAGACAGTGGCGGCCTTGGCGTTCGTGCCATCGACCGGCTTGGCCGTTACAGCGGTCGCCTTTTCCATGTCGCGAAGGCGGGTCAGGTGTTCATCGATTTCCACGATGTCGGCCTTGTTGCCGTCGAAGATTTCCTTCTGTTCGGCGTCCAGCGTGGTGCCTTCTTCGGCGGCCTTGGTGATGATTGCCTCGTTGGCAGCGATAAGCGCGGCGCGCTTCTGCTCGAAGGCGGTGATCTGTTCAGAGAGCTTGCTCATTTTGTGGTCCTCACGATTGAGCGAATTACAAAGGGTTTCGCCCGGTCGCGGGCTGGAGCATCCAGCTTCACCACGCGGCCCTTCTTGCCGGTCGCGGCAGGGTCGGCGGCGCTGGAATTGGTGTTATCGCCAGTCGCGGACTTGCGCGCCTCGGCGTCGAATTGCTTGATGGTCTGAATGGAAGCGTCGGCATTGGCCGGGATGGTCACGCAGGACAGCTCAAGCCATTCCCACTTCTCGAAGATGACACCCCACGAGTGCGGGATGGGCTCCATCTGGATGCCCTTGAAGCCAATCGAGAGGCCGCGAACGAGACCGGCCTTGATGTACTTCCAAGCCTTCTCGATGTCGTCGTGAACGCCCTTGGCAATCTCAGCGACGATCTCGATGCCCTTGCTCGAAACCTTGGCCTCGATCACATGGCCAATCGGCTGGCGGCTGTCGTGCTGATAGAGCAGCGGAATGGGCAGCTTGTATTCAGCGCCCTCCGGCATAACGATGTCCCCTGCCCGATCAGTCTTGGGCGTGGTGGCAATGCCGGTGATGCGGCGCAGATCTTCGTCAACCTCCTTGATCTCAAGGAGGCTGTAGGCTCTGTCCATGGTCATGGAGATGTCCCTTCCGGGTTAGACGATGATGAGCTGGTATTCAGCCGCGCGTTTCGCGACGGGGTTTCGGCTCATCAGGGTAACAGCGTTGAATAAGGCCATTGCCGGGTCGATCTTCGCGTCACCGGCTGATTGCTTGGTTGCTCGAATGCCCGTTGCTGTCGGTTCAATTTTCAGGTTCGGCACACACCACTGCATGAGCGGGCCGCCGCAATGCTTCAGAAGGCCGGAGGCTAGACGCCGTTCAGCGCCCTTAATGCTCGACATCATCCAGCCGCCCTGCGGAGCAGCAACGAGCAAGCCTGCCTCTTGGGTGACGCCGATCTCGTCCAGCGCGTCTTCCATTTCGCCAAGGCCGGAGGCGTCAACCGCTACCCCGCCCAGCAAGCCTTCGGCCTGAATGCGGGTGATGATTTCAATGATGGACGCAACGTCCTCTAGCGGGTTGTCCAGAATGGTCAGTTCGCGCGCCGCTTCGATGGTGCGCAGCCGGGTTGCGATAGACTTGCGCCGATCCAGAACGCCCTTGTGGCACCAGGCGTGAGACCATGAGAGCCAGCGCTTCATCTTGCGAAGCGATTTCTCGCCATTGATCTCAAACTCGACTTCGATCTCTCGCGGCTCACGCCCCAACACCGATAGGCCGAACAAGTCATCAAGACCGCCGCCGTCGATCCCAATCACCGCGACCTCGCTGCGCTCTAGCAACCTGTCCAGAGCTTCGAAGTGACCGAGGCCGGAAAGCTCATCATCCTTCGCCGTTTCCCAATGGTCGGCGCCCGGCCAGCGATTGGCCCGGAGGTTCATCCCAATCTCGACATTGAAATGCTGGGAGGCGAGCAGTGCGACTTGCTCCGCGCCAGCCATTTCAGCGGTGATGATCTCGTTTCGCAAAAACTGTAGATCGACCGAACGCCCAAGGTTCGGGTTGACCGCAGACCAGTATCGCTCATCTTTCCAGCCGCCATCGGCTGTCAATTCGGATGGCAGCTCATACAGCACGGCCAGACGGGGCAACTTTACCAAGCCGTCACGGACATCGCGCGCAACTGCCAGCTCGTTCTTAAACACCCCCAGAGGCGGTTCTTTGCTCTGTGTGGTGATTTGGATCATAAATCCATCCGGTCGCGCTGCGAGCGCGCCTCGGATTTCCACGAAGATGTCAGCCGCTTTCGCCTTCTTGGCAAAAACATGGGTTTCGTCCACGAGGATGCCCGTGGATTTCGACCCGGTGATTACGTCTGTGTCAGCGGCCTTGATCTGAAGCGATGCCCCGGAATTCCGGTGCGTGATCATCTTGATGTTGTCGCGAGCCCAGAACAGCTTCTCAAGCTCTGGGTCTGCTTTAATAATGCCCCACGCCTGTTTAAACGCGATCTGGGCGATTTCCTTGGTCGGCGCGATGAGCAAATATTCTGCGTTCGGCCTGCGGTTCAGGATTAGCGCCACCACCATGATCGCGGCGGCATAGCTAGACTTCCCGTTTTTCTTCGGCACCAAGATGAACAGTTCTTGGATCATGCGCCGGTTTGTTTCGGCGTCATAGGAGCCGAACAGTGCCTTTACGATGTCTCGAAACCAGTCGCCCGCCGCTTCCGCCATGCGGGGCTGACCGATCACGTCCGGCAACTTCAGCCGGTTGAAAACCCGCAGTGCCCGCTCGGCCTCCGCAGTGAACAGCGGCAAGTCAGGCACAAGCGATTGGCCAGCAAGGATACGATCCTGCCAGTCCCTACACGATGTGTCCCACATCAGTTGAGCGCAGGCCCGGCCAAATCGTCACCCCACTCGGTGCCAGCCCCCGCCGATTGAGCGGCCTCTTGTGCAGCTTCCTTTTTGCCCTGCGGCTTGTCGCCTGGACGAGCATGGACAAACGGGGCAGCCGCAATCGCCATACGATCCCGGCGGGCGGCGTCGGCCTCGTCGTCGTTCATCACAGTCAGCATGTATTCGAGCGGGCTCAGCTTTGATTTGCGAGCAGCCGTTTTGATGTCGGCTGGCACAGCTACCGCCTTGGGAGACTTAGCCGATTTCGGACGTCCTGCCCCGGCTCTGTAACCACCACGGGCCATGTTTGATTTCCAATTCAAAAAGGGCTGCAAAAATCAAACAGCCACAAAAAAAACGCGAATGAGGGCGTCGTGGGTGCAGGCCGGAGGTCGCGGCTAAGGTCTGAACCCCCGCCCCCCGGTGGCCGGCTATGCAGCCCAGCGCTCTCGGTTGACGATGCGGTAGGCTTGCGCCTTCGATATGCCATAGCGATCAGCTAGCACAGCCATCGACGCCACCTTGGCAGCTGCCTGCTCACGCAACCGCTGCACGCTCTCTGGTTTCATCTTCACCGAGCGACGGTTGCGCACCTGCTGCACATCGTCTGTCCATCGGCAGTTGTTCGGCTCATAGCCGCGTTCGTTATTGATGCGATCGATCGACATGCCTGAAGGACGCTCGCCCATATCAGCAAGGAAGCACTCGAAGCCGCCAATGCCCTGATCGCCGATCAACCAACGTTCGCATACTGTGATGCCACGACCACCGTAGTTGGCCCATGCATGGTGCTTCTCACGCGTGCAGCGTTCCACCATGGCAGACCACGACGCATAAGTCCTTGAGCGATGCCCTCGACGGGTATGGCCGTGGCTGGCATTCTCCTTGCCGATGCGGGAGGCGGCCTCACGCTGCAAACACCCACAACTGCGCTGATCTGAGTGGACAACGCAGGCGCCTGTCACAACGCCCCTGTTTCCACAATCGCACCGATAGTGCCATGCCGTGCGCCTGCCCCTGTTTGCCGCTTGGCTGGTGAGGACAAGGCGCCCAAAGCGCTTGCCGGTTAGGTCGATGAATGCGCCCATGGTCTCGACTCCTTGGGATGATCGACCTCAATGAAAAAGGCGGGCAGCCGAAGCCACCCGCCTTGCACCGAGCAAGAGGTCGAGAATTGCTCAGAACTTGCCTTCGTTTTTGCCTTTGATTTCTTCGGACCGCTTCACCGAGTCATGCCAGGACTTGGCAACGGACTGGCAATTTGCGGGGTCCCAAAACAGTTCCTCTCGGCCCATATGCGGGACCACATGGTCAACCACAGGGCTATTAGGTGCCGGATGCTTACCGACCAACAGAACGCCGGTTTGTTGGCAGGTAAACTGATCTCTGATCAGGACCGCCTCTCGCAACCTTTTCCATCGCGCAGAATGATACCAGGAGCGGACCTGAGCATCTGCGCTGTAGCGCTTGTCCCGTATCTCTCTTGTGGTCTTTAGCCTGGGAGGTAGCTTGCTCAGCCGGGGCTTGAGGGTCTTCAGTACCATGGGCTAGGCTGCCTCATGTCTGGCATTGGGGAGAACGGGCATGGACCTGTACACAAAGGGTGGTAGACCGCTTCAAGTGAGCGGAGACATCGTTCACAGCAAGAACGGGGCTTTGGTTGGGCGCATTGATGGAGATCGCGTCTTTAGCCCCCAAGGGAAATACGTAGGAACAATAGTTGGCGACAGGCTGGTGTATCGCTCCACCAACAGTGCGGGCAGCAGAGGCTCATTTACACGCGCCAACAGAGCGGGCTCAGCTCGCGCGAGTCGAGCCGGGTCAGCGATCTGGGGCGATGAGCCAGATATTCCGGATTAGCGTCCATATACTCGCCGGCTTTCCACCGGGCTTGACGCAAGACTACGTGCGCTGCGGGTGGGGGCTACTGATCATCCGCCGCAGCGGCACGCCGATGACGCGAGATGCCTCAGTCGAATTCACCCACCCAGCGATGCGTGCGTGCGCCAGCTTGCCGTCGCGCCAGTACTGGACTTCCGTCACTTCCCGACCTGATGGGTCGAAACAGAACCGCAGGGTCATGTCTGCTCTCCGGTGGATGGATACGAGCGGGCGATGCTCTGTCTAATGCTCTAGGCTGTGATGAGTGGGTGTCGCCGCGCTCGGTAGGGATTGAGGGGCGAGGCCCGCAAACTCATCTGAGGCCCGAGGGCCTATAAGCGATGAGCAAGGGCTACTCGCAACGCCTCAAACTCGTCTTGCTGCCTACAGCTTAGCGGATTGGTTGCAGCGGTGGGATTTGAACCCACGACCTCCAGGTTATGAGCCTGGCGAGCTACCGGACTGCTCCACGCTACTACAGGAATTCAGGACGCTGATTTGCTACGCTGGCTCAGCGTCCGAGGCCTCGACAGGTTCCGACGCCGTGGGCGCAGAACTCAGGGTCTGATCGCTTCGACGCAAATCACCCGATTAACATGATTCTAGTTCACGGTGCCCCAAAGTCAAGCGGCTCGTTTCGTCGCCAGCTTGAAATGCACAGCCAGATCATCAAGGGCCGCAAATAGCTCTTCCTTGGCCTTCTCGCGTGACCGAGCCCCCATGCCGCGATGGGTCAGGCTCTGGTCGTGGCATATGACCCGCTCGACCAGGTTTGACCGGATCATACCAAGGCAGCGAACCGCTTCCTTGTATTGCTGGAGTGCGTCGGCAACCCTGCCGGCCAGCGGGTCACCAGACGGCCCCGAGGTGTCCACCTTCACCGCGGCATAGTCCACGGCACGAGCCCCGCCGATCTGGGCTCGATCGTAAGCCATGCGATACCTTGCGGCCGCCATGATCTGCATTTCGCTGGCGCCCTTCAGTCGGGCAAGGCCACCGATATATTCGATCATGCTGAAAGCTGCTGTGACCTTACCGACGTTCGGGCCGGATTTCGTCTGCCTCTGGTGCCAGTATTCGGCATCCGACATGCTCGGGTCCTGGATCAGGCGATGCTCCACGATGCGGTTCTGCATAGTCTGCTTCACCCTACCCTCTCTTCCTGGGCTCCTGCCCTTGCTTGTTGGATTGGCCAGTGTTCGGCGCAGTACCAAAGCCGCACCCGCTTATTGTTCCGCATGACGACCTGCCCAAAGCTCGCGGGCTTCCCGCACTCGCACAGGTACAAAGGCTTGATATGCTCCACCTTCGTTCCGTCGCTTAGCGTTGCCCTGATCGTGATGGACTGAACGGGCATTCACGCTGCGCGCCTCATATCTTCGATCGCCAGCGAGCCCCACTGATCAGCCATCGCTTCAGCAATGCCCTTGAAGAACCGGCTGCGCTCTGCCCAGCGTTGCGGGCCGGGCGGCATCCGGTGGACACGCGCTTCCCTGCCCTCGACGATCTCGGTGGGAACCAGTGGCGGTAGGTTCTTGAGCCAGAAGCAGGTGCGCTTCACCTCGCCATGGCCGAACTGCCAAGGCTGAATGCTTTGAGTGAATTCCTGGTAGTTCTCGATCCGCTCTTTCGCGTGCCGGTGCATGACCGGGTTCTCAATACAGATGCGCTCGATGGGAGCATTCCAGAAGGCGGAGAACAATGCGGCGCCTTCATCCAGTTCGGCCCACATCTGTTCCTTGGTCTTTCCCGGGGGAGGTGAAGACAGCCAGCGCACGCCGGAATTGCAAAGCCGAGTGCATGGCGGGTGCGCCACCATGAGCAAATCCCAGCCATCATTCAGCAGTTCGCGCGCGTCACCAGTGATGTGACGATTGCTTCGGTCTTCTGCCGGCAGGAGGTCGCAGGACCATGCATCATGGCCGCGGTCGAGGAAGGCGTTCCGAACCGTGCCGGAGAACTCACACGCTACGAGCACGCGCATCGGCCGGAAGAAGTCGAGCTGCACTTCCCTCATGCTCTCGCCCTCTCCCCGCCCATGTCGTGCGAAGCGGCTCGGACGGCCCGATATCCCTTCCCGGCCAGTGGGCGGATGATGACCCAATCGGGAGCCACCTTGGCCCGCATACGGTTTATGTGTGTCGGGATCAGCGTGGGGCTGGCGAACCGCTTTCCAACGCCACGGATAGCGAGCTCGTTTGCTGTGTGATGCTTCCCGTCAGCGAGGACGGCCCAGATACGCTGTTCGGTCTGGGTGAGCTTCATGCTGCCGCCCTCGCCTGTTGGAGCAATTCTGCGGGGACGGCGCAACCCGGCTCGCCCGGCTTAGGCCCCCAAGCGTGCGGCCAGATACCGTCATCCCGATAGGCTTTAACCCGGCCTGGCCAGTCGATAGGCTTAGGGGCGGGTTTCTGCTTTACCGAGGTGCCTTGACGCTTGGCTGCGAATTCCTCGACCAGCTTGGGAAGCAAGCTCCAGGAGCGGATGACAAAACCCGTGGCGGTTTTCGCTTTGAGGGCGGGCACAATGTCAGCCTCGAGGTCATAGCCGGCGTCGAGCAGGCCCAGAACGGGAGCAAGGTTCACGAGACTTGGTGAGCGCTCTTCACGGAAGCCTGACAGGCCAGCCGCTTCGAGTAGGGTATCCATCGTCCCTTCGTAATCGAAGCGCTCGCGCGGCTTAGCCTTGATAGGTTCTATTGATAGGTTAGGGTCGCTGTGTGCGACTACTGGTTGGTCGTTTTTGCGACTACCCCCCTGCACAGTGCGACTACCCTCGTAGTCTCCCTGTGCGACTACCCCCCGCAAATTGAGAGTATAGGTATTCGGCAGGTTTACCCGGCCAACACGCTTCTTTTCGACACTGATCAAGCCGTCCTCTTCGAGCGACTTAAGCGCCCTGATGACGCTATCGCGGCTCAGCATCGTGGCGTCACAGATTTCATTCAGGCTAGGGTGGCAATCGCCGTTCTCGTTGCTGGCATAGTTGGCCAGCATGAGAAGCACGAACTTCTCCTTCGAGCCAGCTGGTGTCTGCTTTACAGCCCATGCCATCGCTTGGAAGCTCATGAGTTGTCCCTGATGCTTGAGTGCTTGATGGAACACCAAAGGCGACAGTCTGCCGTCTCGCCGTTCCTGTTCTTGCGAATGAGAAATTCCAGGCGCCAGCGGGCGTCCGCGAGAGCGCCGGGATCGGCCTCAGCGTCTTGCGCGAGGTAGTATTCTTCGCGGTACAGGAAGCCGATCACATGGGCGTCCTGCTCGATTTCGCCGGACCAGCGGAGGTCCGACATGACCGGGCGCTTGTCGTCGCGCTTCTCGACCTCACGGGAAAGCTGGCACAGCAGCACAACGCAACAATCCAGCTCCTTAGCCAGCGCGCGGGCCATGCCCGATACTTCCCCCGCCTCGGCAACCTTGTTCCCGGCATATCGACTGGAGGGCGTCACCAGCCCCATATGATCGATGCAGACCACTCCGAGGCGCACGCCATGGGCTTCCATTTCAGATTTGACGCGGCGGGCCTTGGCGGCAATCTCCGCAAAGGTCATGCGCGCACCGTCATCAATGTGCATCGGCGCCTTGCGAAGCTGCTCGTAGGCTTCGCCCAACTGATCAGCGAAATCCCCTATGTCGCCTCGCACAAGGTCCCCGAAGCCGGGGGCTTTGGTCCAGTTGAGATGATCCGACGCCATGCGGGCGAAGATTTCGGCTCGCGTCATTTCGAGCGAGAAAATCGCCACCCCTACCCCGCTCAAGGCTGTGCGACGGAGCGAGGAACACATGAAGGCGCTCTTGCCCATGCCTGGGCGTCCGGCGATGACGTAAAGCTGCCCCCGCCGATAGCCGTTGAGCTTGTTGTCGAGAACAGCAATCCCGGTGGTGTCGCCCTTGAGGTTGTCGGGATCGCGGATACTCTCGAAGAATTCTTGGCCCGCCTGCGCAAGACTGACACCGGCCCGATCCGCTGCGACACCGATCACAGTATCGATCTGCCGGGCGCATTCGCTGGCGAGCTCGGTAGGGTCGGACCCGAAGGCCTGCGACTGCTCGAGAGCAAGCGCGCCCATTTCCCGAAGGGTGCGCCGCATCCATCGGTCTTTGACTGTGGCAATCAGGCCCCCGATCATCTTGACGTGCACCGACTCAGCGATGAACCGGGCATAGAAGCTACCGCGCGGAACGCCCGGCATGATTTCAGCCGGCAGGCGCGCCAGGATCGCCGGGGCAGATATCTTGTGGCCGGATTGAACTAGGTCCACGCCCTGCTCGTAGATGTAGCGGAGCATGGGGTCGTGGAACCATTCTGGCTTAATGATGCCGATGGAGTATTCGAGCGCGCCGTCATTCTCGAGCAGCGTCCCAAGCAAGGCAAATTCAGCATCGATCTCGTGAAGGGACGCCGTTGATGCTGGCACGGCAGTCATGGGTTCACCGCCCGGAAAGCATCAAGCCATGCGGCCCACGCTTTGCCCGCAAGAATGCCGTCCGTAATCTCCCCCGAAGCCTGGGCGCGCTCACGAGCGGCGTTGTAAGCATCCCAAAGGGCTTGCAAGCGCTCGTCACGTCGCTTCTGGGCGACATCGATGAAAAGCAATTCACCCATGGCTCGCTCCATTAAAATGGGATGTCAGAGTCAAAGCCACCGGGCTCGAAAGCCGGGGCATTGGACATCGGGCGGCGCTGTTCTTGCTGGCGAGGCTGGGAAGCGCCCTGCCCTTCGCCTTGGTGGCCGTCGAGCAGCACAAGCGACGAGTTGAAGTTCTGCAGCACGACCTCGGTGCTGTACTTGTCGGCGCCGGACTGGTCCTGCCACTTGCGGGTCTGGAGCTGGCCTTCCAGATAGACCTTGGAGCCCTTGCGGAGATACTGTTCGGCAATGCGGGCGAGGCCTTCCGCGAAAATCACGACGCGATGCCACTCGGTCTTTTCGCGCTTCTCGCCGCTGTTCTTGTCCTTCCAGCTCTCGGAAGTGGCGAGGGAAAGGTTCACCACCTTGCTGCCGTTCTGCATGGTGCGCACTTCCGGGTCATTGCCCAGATTGCCCACCAGAATAACCTTGTTGACTGAACCGGCCATTAGACGGCTCCTCTGTATTGGTTGGTGACAGTTTCACTGCCAGCGTAAGGGATCTTGACAGAGTGGCTTTCGCGAGGGCGACGGGAGCGGACCTTGCGCTCCTGTGCTGCGCGAGCCTTGGTGTCGCGCTTATCGGCGTCTGCCAGTGTCACGGTGAGGTTCAGGTGGGCAGTGGTGCGCTTGCCCAGCCCGTTGGTGATGACGCCTGTTGCTGGTTCACCCATTGCGCCCCTCCGCTGCCCTGCGCATGGCTTCACGCTTGCGAGATGGTGTTGTGCAGCCGGACTGCTTGAGGAAGGCGCGAAGCTGGTCGCAACGCTTATCTCTCAGGGCAAGGAATTTGCGGGTGCCTTTGGTGGGTTCGGTGAGGGTCATGGCTATTCCGCCGCCCGAAGCTTCACGACGTTGGACACGGCTTTGGCCATGGCTTCGTTGGCGGCATTCACGCCTGCCAAGGCGCGCTCCAGTCGCCAAACAAGATCATCAACTGCGGCCAGGTCAGCTGCGTAGTCAGCATCGAGGCGCTTGCGGTCGCGATTGTACCGAGCTTCGCGCACCAAGCGCTGCTGGCGGACGGACTGGAGCTCTTCAAGAATAGCGTCCTTCCGGGCTGCCAGGTCGTTGCCAAGAGCTTCGTCTGCCCCAATGGATGGAGTAATGCGCTTGCGGGTCATTCCCTCTCTCCTTCGGTCTTTGTTTCGGGATTACCGGCCCCAGCCTTGGGACTGGTCGGTTCGTTCATCGGCATCGGTGAAGCCGGGATTTCCCAAGGCGCTATCCAGTGCGCCAATTCGAGAGAGGACGCGCTCAACCGCAGCAAGGTCCGACCGATCCACGTCCGCACCTTGCGAAACCGCGTATTCGAGCGTCCTGTTGAGCCACGCGACGTGCCGCGCGGCCTCCCGCTGGCGCTGCTCATCCTTGAGCTTTCGGACAACCTGTCTGGCACGGTCCATTTCCTCCGCATCGATCCGGCGGGCGTCTTGGTAGTAGAGGTCCTTCGTGCGGGACCATCCGAAGCCCAGTGCGCGCGCCGCCGCCTGCACTCGGTCTTTCCAGTTGCCGGACGGCGACGTGAAGTCGGCCGCCTGATGAACCAGGGTTTGCATTTCAACCGCGGAAGACAATTTGCTGTCCTCCGAACGAAATTCGCCCATCTCCGAACGCCTTCTCGATAGTTTCTGAACCATCGAGTGAAGGCAGCGACGAAAGGCGCGATGATTGATGGACGAGGCCCGCAGTGATTTGACAAAGGCACTGGTGCGGGCGGGATTGCGCGGCAACGGGGCGGCAACCCCTAACCTGCGCACGGAAGAAAAGGCCGGGAGCGCGCGTCAAGACGCCCCCGGAGTGGCCCGCTCGGGAGGTTTCAGCGGGATAGGAATGAGCACAACCAAAGGCTTCCGCGTCATTCGCGTGGAGCCCTTGCTTGTGGTCATTGATGGCGGTCGGAAGTGACCGAGAAGTTCGCAGAGATGCCATTTCGGGCTTTGCCCAGGCGATTGGCTTGGTGGAGGCTGACAAAACCATCAGACCGGCTCCCCGACCTGAATTCGGCACTCCCAAATGCCTTCGACGGTGCGGCTACACATGTCGTGATAGGCACCACCAAGGAGCGCACCAACGACCAAGCCAGAGATGAAACCGACGTACCACGACATCACACCGGCTCCCCCACAGGAGCGCCAGTCAGGTGATGGCGGAATAGCTCTACGTCTTGCTCTTGGGTCTTGGAGATGAGGGGACGGAAGCAAATGAGCGGGTAGCAACGCTCAGCGCGGCCATTGTCCAGATCGATCACGGGGTTAACGATCTCAGCGAGGCGCACCAACACTGAGCCTTCATAAAGAACCACATCCCGGATTGTGTAGACGTGATGAAGAGACGGCGCCGCGATACCGCGCCAGTCTGGCTTGGCCCAAGACGGCACACCCACAAAGACGCACTTCACCCCCGGACGCGCCCAGCTGCTCATGCTGCACCCCCGAACAGAATGGTCAGGCCATGCCATGCGAGGATCACCAGACCCCAAGAGGCAGCGGCAAGAATTGCGACCAGCGCCAGGTTCCAGAAAAATACGGTGGTGTGGTGAGCACTCATAGCGCACCTGTCGAAAGCCAAGCGATCAGCACAGCAGCCACGGCAAGCCAGAGCACTGCGTCTGAACCGCGAAACGTCACCGTGTATTTGCGGGAGAGAGAGCGCATGTTAGGCGGCCTCCGCACTTTTATTTTCTTCGTTCAGATTCAGCCCGAGCATGTCGGCATAGGCCGTAGTGAACTCGCCTTTCTCGACCAGCTTGCGAACGCGATCCTTGCCGTCTTGCTCGTCTTGGATTTGCGCTTTGATCAGCGCCTTGACTGCGGACCATTCGAGGCCCTTGGCGGTCGCTGCCTCACGGAAACCCTTGATGACCTCGGCAAGCTCAAGCTGCTGCTCGACATAGGGTCGGGCTTCGGCCCAGATTTCACGAAGGGCATTGAGTGTGGACATTCACGCCTCCACCGTTCGGCAGCCGGCAGCAGCATCGAACTTGCGACGGCAATTGACCGCCTGTTCAACCGTGCCGGTCCATGCGTGTTTGGGATTGTCTGTGAGGAACTGGCCAGACCAATGAAGGTACTGGTTCCCTGCCCTGAGACGGACGCGGTTGCCTTCGCCCCGAGCAGTTACCCGGAATTGCTGGTCGGCATTGGAGATGCGGGACATGACAGGATCGGTGATCATGCTGTGACCCTCTCATCTTCAGATGGGCCCGGTGACCTTGCTGCCGCGCGCCGCGCCAACTTCTCCAAGATCACCTTTGCCGAGCTATTAGGGGCGATTTTCCCCCTCTCCCAGCGACTAACCGTGGACACATCAACGCCCGTTGCGGCGGCCAGCTTCTGCCGGTTCCAGCCAAGGGCTTTACGAATGGCTTTAATGGGGTGATCTGTTTCCATGATCGAAATATATGCATAATGCACAGACGCCGGTCAAGTCGTATTGCACATATCGTCCGTGCAAAATGCACCAATGATCGATACCCGGCCCGACTACGCTCAACGACTGGAACAAGCACGCAAGAAGCGAGGCTTCACCTCAGCTCGCGCCGCGTCTGAGTTTTTCGGATGGGTCTATGAGACGTATATCCAGCACGAGCAGGGCATCCGGGGCATCTCGCGGGCAGCTGGCAAATACGCAAAAGCTTTCCGAGTTAGCGAGGCATGGCTGCTCACTGGTGAAGGTCAGCCAGGATCAGATCTGATAGTGCCTCACCTCTCATGGGTGAGCGCCGGCACAATGACGCGAGACGACATTGCCGATGAGGCTATAGGCACAATCGAGGTGGCGGGCCTGCCACCCGGCGACTGGTTCGCGCTCACGGTGCATGGCACGAGCATGGACCGCATATCCCCGCCGGAGAGCATTATCTTTGTGAACCGCAAGGATAAGCAACTGGTCGCCAACGCCTGCTACATCATCGATGACGGAGAAGGTAACGCGACCTACAAACGGTATCGGCCAAACCCCATGCGGTTCGAGCCAGTATCGACCGAACAGCACGACACCCTATTCCCTGACAATGAGCCTACTGTCATAGGCCGCGTCGGCCTGTCGATGATCAGGATGTAGCGATGACACCCCGCAAGCCCAAACCAGTGAGGGAGCTGGCTGACCGAGGCTGATGCAGTGCTTGAGGCTATAGGGTGGAAGGATGTCGGGCCGGAGGGGAATGAATGAGCGCCCAAAAGGGCGACAAAGCCGGGGCAGCCATCTTAATTCTCGTATTTCTTACGATAGCGCTCATCAGCTTCTTTGGAGCTGCGGCGCGATATTATGCTGCCTATCCACCATCCGAAAATCCAAGCGAGTGGGTGGATAGCCAACACGGGGAGCATGAACCACCAGCCGAGTTCGCCCCGGACTATCATATGTTCGGAGATTCTGCCGCCCAATGGATTATGGCGATCTTTACTGTGATTGCCACTGTCGTAAGCGCCATTGCCGTGATGCTGGTTAATAACACCCTGAGCGTTAACCGCGAGGCTTTGAGGGTTGCTGCAGAGGCGAACAAGAATGCTCGCGAGGTCGGCTTTTCCCAGATACGGGCCTACGTTTCCTTGGTCGACCTGGTGGGCACCACAGATCCCGTAAGCAAGACCATGGCAATCTCGGTGGGCATCCAGAACAGCGGGCAGACCCCTGCTCATGACGTATCGATCCGGGTATGGCTTGTTCGAACGCAGGAGGATGGAAGAGATATTCTCACCGCTGGCAGCCGGTCTTTCGACGACCACTCCGATCTCATGCCCGGCGAGAAGCGCCCGATCTATGCCGAGCAAATTTCCTTCTACAATGTCATAAACGACCCGCTTCAGGCCAACTCTCTCGACGCCTACCTCGACAAGAGAACTGCATACTTCTTGCGCGGCTTCATTCGATACAAAATCGTGGGAGCAGACTGGCAGCGCGAGACGGCATTCAACTACCGTCTGAGCGGATGGCACAAAAGCCGACCGGTGGCGGTCGTTTTCAGCCGAGAACTGGACGGCAATCGCCGCACATAGTGTCAGCAATAGCATCTATTGCAGAGCCCCGCTTCGGCGGGGTTTTTCTTTGCCCGCTCCGGTCTGAGTTGCCCCGGTTATAGCACCGGCGATTCGCTCTGCGCAAGGTCGTTTTGCATGGCATGTGCATTATGCATATTTTTCTACTTGACGCGCATATGCATTACGCACATATTCCATCTCAAGCCTAGAGCACGAAGAAGAGCAGCCCACCCGCTCCGATCTGCTCGGGGAGACAAGATGGAGACGGTACATGTCCGACCACAGCGAGTTCACCGACCTGATCCCAATCGAGCGCCTGACTTCCGGCCTTGAGATCATCATTCCCGGACACGGTTCGGCAGAGGTCTATGACGTCGAGTTCGATGGAGACGGCTACACCGTCACCTATTGCTACGATGACCGCTATGGATGGGACGCTCTGGAAACCCATCGCGTAATGCCCGGCGAATGTGTCGAGCATGCCGGCCCCGGCGCGCCTCGCTGGCTTCGCAGCCGCGCTGCCGTGACGGAAGGCGAGTGGGAAGCGCTTGCTGCCTCCACCTCCACCGCCCCGCTTCTTCCCTGTCTGCACACTCGATAGCTGCGGAGTGAGCCATGCGGAAGCTCTTTGACACGATCAGGATTTGCGCCTGCCTGTTTATGGCGCGGACCTTTGGCGAGTACCTGCACTCTGGTTGGGACGGGACGGTCGAATACCACCGTTACGCTTGGCGGGGTGAAGAATGGATAATCCCAAAGGGACCGGCAGAACCCGGACTGTGGCTCTGATGACCGACTTCCTCCACCACCACCCGATCCAATCCCTTTCCCTCCTCATAGCAGGGCTTCTGCCTTTGCTGTGGGTGTTCCCGGAGATGCCGATATGACCGTGACATTCGACACTAAGCAGGCTCGCGATGAAATGGTTGAGGCTCTTGCGACAATGTCCGCAACGCCTCGCGAGTTGGCATGGCTCTACGTCCGGGCCGCCTACGAACACTTCGGTCGCAACATATCACGGACCGCACGAGAACTCGGCATGCACCGCAGGACCGTGCAGCGCATGCTTCAGAGTGGTCGCCCTGCGAGGATCGAGGAATGACCTCCACCCTTGCCATCGAGCAGATCGCCTTCGCCCGCGAGATCCAGCGGCGGGCCAAAGCAGAAATCGAGGTCCAGTCCCACACCCTTCGGACAGCCTCAGAGCAAATAGCCCACCTCACAGAACAGCTCACGCAGCCCACGCCCTCGGAGAACCCCAATGAACGCAGTAGCTGAGAAGAAGGAGGTGCAACCGGTCGAAACGCTGCCTCTCGCCCCTGTCGCCAGCGAAAGCGCCGCGATCCTGTCTGTGATCGAGCGCATGGCAACTAACCCGGATATCGACCCGGATCGGATCGCGCGGTTCATCGCCCTCAAAGAGCGAATGGACAAGGAAGCCGCGCGCAAGGCATTCGCCGCCTCCCTCGCCCTCATGCAAGCCGAGATGCCGGTGATCGAGGAAAACGGCCGCATCGAAGTCCGCAAGAAGGATGCCAGGACTGGCGATCGCACTGGTGAGATCCAGCAGAGCACTACCTACGCCCTCTGGGAAGACATCAACGAAGCCATTCGCCCCGTTCTGAAAGCGCACGGCTTCGCATTGATGTTCCGCACCGGCCAGACGCCGGAAGGCAAGATAACCGTCACCGGCATCTTGAGCCATCGTGACGGGCATCAGGAAGAAACCACCATCTCGTTGATGCACGACAGCACCGGCAGCAAGAACGCGGTGCAAGCCATGGGCTCAAGCATCAGCTACGGCAAGCGCTACACCGCCTCCGCTCTGCTTAACATCACCAGCCGGGGCGAAGACGACGACGGCGAAGCCGGAGGCAAGCTCCTCAGCAAGGCCGACGCCCGCGAACCGTACAAGGCCATGCAGGACGAATTGGACGCCTGTGCCACCCTTGAACAGCTCCAGGGTCTTTGGACATCGCCGCAGTTCCGGGCCGCCTATGAGCAGCTTCCGAACGATTGGAAGAAGTTCATCACCGAGCGCAAGGACGAGCTCAAGGCGGCGCTTTCCAAGCCTGACCCGAATTACGTGGCGCCCAGCTTCGACGGCTTCCCGGCCGAATAACCGAACACCCAACGCAGGGACCCGGAAGGCCTAAGCGAAAGCCTAAACCTTCCGGGAGAGCTTAAGTGAACCTCTCCGAGATGGACAAAGACCTGTCCCGCTATGACGACTTCGAGCAGCTCAGCAATCGCGTCCCCTATTGGGAAAGAAGGCTGAAGCTGACCAAGGACGTAGACCGGGAATCCTTTGACAACCTGGTTGGCGAACATTCCCGGCGAGTGCTGGGCGTGTTCCGGGCGGGGTGAGCGATGAGCCGCGCCCTCGTCATTCTCAACAGCCGTGCCGACCGGGAGAAGGTCTGCCGCTGGGCTATGGCCGTGGCTCCGGGAACCCGCGTCGAGTTCAAGGCGGCAAAGCGTACCACGCCTCAGAATGACATGATGTGGGCGCTCCTGACTGACCTTTCCACTCAGCTCGTCTGGCACGGCAGGCGCCTAACGCCTGACAGTTGGAAGCTGATGATGCTCGACAGCCTGAAGCGGGAATTGGGCGAGGCGCTTGAAATTGTGCCGAACACGGACGGCACCGGATTCGTCAACCTCAGCACGTCATCTTCCGACCTCTCGAAAGAGGAAATGACGATGCTGATCGAGCTGATTTTCAAGTTCGGCGCTGAGCACGGCGTCAAGTTCCAGGATGAGAAGGAGCAAGCGGCATGAAGGCATTTGCACCGGATCGCCGCAAGAAGCCAAACCAACCGATGACTCTCGATGTGCTACTTGCCGCCTCCATCCCCGAGCCAAATACGGGATGCTTCATATGGCTTAAGGCCGCGAACAGTACCAGCGGATACGGGGTCGTCCGTCATGAGAATAGATTGTGGATGGCTCACAGGCTGGCTTATTCGCTGAACCATCAGGTCCAGATCGAACCGCACATCGATATCTGCCACCGATGCGACAACCGCCTTTGTGTAAATCCCGACCACCTGTTTGCCGGAACGCGCTCCGACAACATGCAGGATTGCAAGCGGAAGGGTCGTTTGTCGCTGCCAATGCTGACCGGCGAAGCTCTCCCCCAAGCAAAATTGTCCGAACAGGAAGTGCGAGCCATTAGGGCCGATACGCGCGCACGGAGTGCCATCGCTGAGGATTACGGCGTCCACCGAGATACGATTAAAGCCGTCCAATCCCGCCAGACATGGAGGCATGTTGGTGATGCTTGAGCTGGTGCCCCACACCAAGCGCAGGAGCATGACCAAGGCCCGCGCTGCCCGCATCTTCCTCGCCCACAACGGAAAGTGCTGCAATTGCGGACGGCAAATCAAGCAGGGCGAAGCATGGTTCATCGAGCACCCTATCCCGCTCGCTCAGGGCGGGGCAGACGACGATACGAACACCGCTCCTGCCCATACCAAGTGCAAGCCCGCAAAGGACGCCACAGACGCGGCCAGTAAGGCCAAGCGCGACCGTATCGTCACCGCAGGCTGGGACAGGCCGAAGCGCTCCTCCTTCCAATCCAGGGGCTTTGAAAAGCGCCCCAAGCAGTCGAAAGCATCCTCGCCCATTCCCCCCAAGTTTCCCGGCGACATTCTCGCCAGAAAGGTTTGAGCATGACCACCATCTCTGATGAACGGCTGGACCCAGAGGGCGTACTTGCTGCTCTGGAGGCGCACAAGGCGCACAAGATGGACCCAGGGCGTAAGGGTTGCGGCATCGAAAAGGCAATCCGCGCATACCTCAATACCGCCCAATCCCTCCGCGCACAGGGTGGGGTGAGGGTGAAGCCGCTGGAATGGACAGGCGAGGAAGGCGGCCCCGGTAAAGACATTCGCGCGGTCGTCACCCCGTTCATGACCTACACCGTGCGTCACCTCGACATGGACACCTTCGATGTAATTCTGTCGACAGACACCGGACAGAAGTGGTTCCGCCACGACAACGAAATCCATGCGTCGTATGCACAAGCCAAAGCTGCCGCCCAAGCCGATTACGAGCGCCGCGCCCTCTCCTCCCTCGAAGCATCACCCGCTCCTGTGAGTGAGCACCCTGACGACATGGCCGTGGACCGTTTCGCTGCCGCCATGAAGGCCAAACTCGCCAAGAAGCGCGAGGAAGGCCGCGGCGGATGGGAGAACCGGGACGAGTGCTCTACCGCGTTCCTGTCTGGCTTGCTGCGCGAGCATGTCGAAAAGGGCGATCCGCTCGACGTCGGCAATCTCGCCATGATGCTGCACCAGCGAGGGGACGCCATAGCACCCGCTCCTGTGAGTGAGGAGATGACGCTGGACGACGAAGAACTCGACACCATCCTTGCGATTGGCCGCAACGAGCAGAGCGGTCGCGTCACGAACTACGAGTTGAAGGAATTGGTTCGGGTGTACCGCGCCGCCCTCGCAGCAAAGGGAGGGCAGTGAGAAATGGCGAGTGCAGAAACCCACAACAAACTCGCCCGCGATTTCGTGACGATGGCGGGCACTAAGACGAACAATCAGGACGAGCTTCTGGTTGTCGTAGAGAGCGCCATCCTTGCGTCGATGCACCTCATGGTTCGGATGTATGGCGTCAAGCCAGCTCATGCATCTGTGCTGATGGAGGCATGTTTACAGAACGCGACGGAACGTTTTTCTGAGGCCCAACATGGCTAGATCGGCACGACTACACATTCGCGGCTTCGAGTTCATGCATCGTAATAGCGCGGGCGAAATGGTGCTTGTCTCGCATCACCCTCGTGGCAGTGCGACTTGGCACTGGTCGGTCGTGTTCGCCAAGGGAGGCGGAAATACTCTAATCAGCCGCGCAGCAGATCGTCAGGGCCAGTGGCACGACTATTACCGGCTGCCGTTCGGATACTCGATCATTGTCAGCCAACAGGACTGGCACAGGAGCCCCACCCATGAGCAGTGATAAAGCACTGGAAGCGGCGCTGGAGGCGTGGTTCGCCAACACCACCAAGGGATGGTCGGAAGCAATGCAATCCGCCATCTCTGCCTATCTCTCCGCACTACCAGGAGAGGCGGAAGTGGTGGCGTGGAAGGTCTCCGCAATGGACCGTCTAGACCAGTTCTTCGAAATTGAGGGGGAGGCTGACCAGTGGGCAAACTCCCCTGGGGTTTTTGACAGTGTTGTTGAACCCCTCGTCACCCTCGCCTCTCTCCAAGCCATGCAGGTCCGCGCAGAGAAGGCGGAGAGGGAAAGGGATCACTGGAAGGCAAACCATGCCGAGATGGTGCAGCGGAATGCTGTTTTGCGCGAACGGCCAGACTTGCCCGCTGACCGGCTCCCGTCCATCGCCCGCTATGAGGCCCGTGTGAAGGAACTGGAGGAGGCGCTGGAGCCGTTTGCGAGGGCAGCGGACTTCATAGAGCGGGACTACGGGGCAGACACTCCCGACGCGCAGATGCAGTTCCCTCAAATTACGATGCGGGAACTCCGCCGTGCCCGCACCGCCCTCAAAGGAGGCTCCAATGGTTAGGCTGACAAAGGATGCGTGGCGAGCGCTGAAATACATTTCTGCTCAGCCAGTCAATGGCCCTGCCCCCGGTTGGAACGCAGATTGCGAACTGGCACCGGACGGCCATGAGCCAATGGACGGGACTGATTTGCAGACGTTGTTTAATCTCGGACTGCTTTCGGCCATCCCAATACCGCCGCCGCACTCGGAAGATTTTAACGAAGAGGCGGGGTCGATTGTTCGGGACCACGAATGGGTGATCACCCCCGCAGGCCGCGCCGCTCTCGCAGATCACGGGGGTGGGGAATGAGCGGGTTGGTGGAATGCACTGACGAGTTCCTGAAGCAGGTTGCGCACATCCTCGGCTCTCAAGCGGCGGCGGCCCAAGCACTCGCCGAACGTGACCGGCGGCGCGCTGGTGGCGAGGACGCTATGGTGTACTGGTCGCGAGATCGAGGGGTGCTTTTCGTCGGCCCTCGCATTGAAGAGGGCCTCACCCATGAGCAGTGATGTGAAGATACCGGACGCGGTGCGCGAACTGGACGAATATCTGGCGGCAATCGGCGGATGCAGCGATGGTTATTGCATCATCGTCAAGCCGAAGGGAATGCACACCAATGGCGGCTGCCGGTGCGCTTCTGACCGCACGAAGATGCAGCGGTTTGCCTACGCTCACAACCGCTTCGCCGCCGCCATCCGCAGCCTTGGAGAACAGGAATGAACATGAGGCAGAAGATAGCCCATCGCATTCAAACCAAGCTGATCGAGCTTGAGCCGTGGGAACTCACCGACAGCGAGGCCGGAGAAATAGCCGACGCCGTTCTGGACGCCCTCATGGAGCCGACCAAGGAAATGATCTTGGAAGGCGAGAAAGAGTTATCGGACCAACTTGATAGCGACTTTTCGAGCAACATCGACGGGGACGTGGAATGGTATACAAGCCTTCGCCCTGGCGCTGAAACCGCGACGTTCATCGCCTTCATCCGCGCCGCAAAGGAGGGGAAATGACCCGCGCGCTCTCGATCACCAAGCGCCAGGCCAAGACCCTGCTCAAGGCGGCAGAGGAAGAACACGCCATTGTCGAGGTCGAAACCAAGATCGGCATCGTTCGGCTGATCCCAGCCTCGCTCGCTCGGAAAGACGAAATGCTTGACGAGGAGCCCAAGGGCTACTTCTGATGCAGGCCACCATGCCGCGCCCACGCAAGCCCTATGTCCAGCGCGAAAAGACGCGCCACGGAAAGACCGTCTGGTATTTCCGGCGCGGCGATGGCCCACGCATCCGCTTGCCGGGTGAGTATGAGAGCCCCGAATGGCTGGAGGCATATGAAGCCGCTCTAGGCGGTCAGAAGCCCCCTCCTCCGAATACCGTCACCGGCACATTCCGTTGGCTGGTGGACCGATACAAAGCGAGCGCCAAGTTCGCGGGTCTTGCGCCCGATACGCAGAAGTTCCGTGCAGGCATTCTTGACCGCGTAGCAAAGACGGCTGGCGATTTGAGGCTGACGCAGATCACGCGCGCCATGATCGCAGAGGGCCGCGACCGAAGGGCCGAAACTCCTTTCGCGGCAATCAACTACCTCAAGGTGATGAACCAGATTTTCGCCTTCGCTGTGGATGCGGGCTACATGTCCAGCAACCCGGCGAAAGGCATAGACCGCCCTTCCCCAGCCACTGCCGGCCACCACACATGGACCGTCGAGGAAGTGCGCCGGTTTCAGAAGCGATGGCCGCTCGGGACGCGCGAGCGCCTTGCCATGGACCTGCTGCTCTACACCGGCCTTCGCCGGGGGGATCTAGTGCAGCTCGGGCGGCAGCATGTCCGCAACGGCATCATCCGCTACCGCGCCACAAAAAATGGCGTTGAGATCGTGCTGCCCATGCTGCCGGTCCTTCAGCAGACCATAGACGCGGGGCCGACTGGCGACCTGACCTATCTCGCCACAGTGCGGAATACGCCGTGGAAGAAAGAGTCATTCGGTACGTGGTTCAGGGAGGCTTGTATCGCTGCGAAGGTGCCAGGCCGAGCGCATGGGCTTCGGAAGGCAGGGGCCACGTTCGCGGCGGAGAACGGCGCGACGGACCAGCAGCTAATGGCCATTTTCGGATGGACCAACCCGGAGCAAGCGGCGGTTTACACGCGCACCGCGAGCCGCGCCAAGATGGCGGCTATGGGCGTCGGGATGCTCCAGCCGAACGCCGCAGAAGAGGATCAATCGGGAACGTCTATCCCCGCACCTTCCGATCCGGTGCGGGGTTCAGAGGAAAAACCCGAATGAAATCAATGCCTCAAAATCTACATTGCAATCCTGTCGGGATCGCCACCTATTTCAAAGGCTTATCCGATTTTCAGCACACTCGCAGCGGACACGCTCTGCGCATGACGCAACGTGGCAATCGCGCCTTCCGGGTGGCAAGGCCCGTAAGGTCCTCCC
>Ga0065721_10004082_pt1 | contig 46327 bp, 44 predicted proteins | sample Mesricmetagenome_FD_59108 | JGI IMG/M metagenome (GOLD analysis project Ga0065721, IMG submission 59108) | Mesophilic microbial community from rice straw/compost enrichment Sample: eDNA_1 v2 (version 2) | ecosystem: Engineered > Solid waste > Grass > Composting > Bioreactor | place: USA: Davis...
CCTTTTTGCCGAACAAGGCCGACGCGAGAGCGGCGGGGACGAGCGCGTAGCCGATCCATTGCGACTCCGTGCCGTACACGTCGGAGAACATCACCGGAGACAGATAAAACAATCCGTTGGCGATCCCGGCGATAAGGAAGGTCATCCACAATCCCGTCCGATAACCGGCGTTGCGGAACAGCCCGGGCTGAATAAACGGATGAGGCGAATGCCGAATCCGGAAATAAAATACGGGCAAAGCCAGTATGCCGAGGACGATCGGACCCCAAGAGCCGTAGGTGATTCCGAGCAACAGCAGCGTCATGGCGGCGAATAGAATCCCCCCGCCGATCCAGTCAAACCGGGATGGAGAACTATTCGTCGGAACATTCAGATATTTTCGGAAAAACGGAAGGAGAATCAGCAGCAGCATCGGCGGAACGAACAGCCACCGCCAATGCGCGAAGCTGAGAACGATCCCCGAGACGACCGGGCCCAGCACGCTGCCCAAGGCCAATCCGATCGCCGTCATGCTCATGGCGGAAGCCCTGCGCTCGGGCGCGAAATATCGGATCGGAATGATCATCGCCATGGCGGGCACCGCCGAAGCTCCGGCCGCCTGCATCAAGCGGCCCGCAAGCGCGACTTCGAAGGATGGCGACAACCATCCGACTAACGAACCGAGCGCGAAGAAAGCAAGGCCCGCCGTCAGAACGTTCTTCAACCGATAACGGTCCGCCAGCTTCCCGTAGGTCACCGTTCCGAAGGCGTAGACCAGAATGTACCCCGAGGACAGCCAACTGACCTGGGACAACGAGAGATCCAATTCGCGGCTGATTTGGGGGATGACGATGCTGAACAACTGCACGCTCATGGAGGATAAAGCGACGGTGACCAACATGTAGCGCATCAGCTTCGTCCCCGTTTTTTCGCTTAAGGAACGATCGGCTTCCATGTCAGTCCTCCCCTCTCGTTTCATTCACGGCGAGGGCGGACATCCGCTTAATCTTGTCGAGCAGATCGCGATGCTCCTCGTCCGACAGCTCTCCCGTAAGGAGAAGATTCCAGTTGAGCAGCTTGCTCTTGATGAAATCCCGCATCTGCTTGCCCTGCTCGGTCAGCGCGACCACGTAAGCCCGGCTATCCATCGGATCGCGCGTTCTCCGCACGTAGCCGAGCTTCTCCAAGCGTTGAATGGCGCGAGCGGTCGCGGCCTTGTCGATAAAGAGATTCGACGATAGCCTCTCTTGGGAGACCCCGTCCTTTTCGTACAGATTCACGAGAAAAACGTATTCGGATGCCTGAATGTCGCTGTCTCGCAGCTCCCTGTTCAAATAAATCTGGAACTGGCGGTGCAGCACGGAAATCCATCTGGCAATGCTTTCTCTTTCCGAAGGCATCGGGTTGGCCTCCTCCAATAAGGTTGATAAGTCAACTATATAGCGATACGGTTGATTTGTCAACTAAATATGGAGGCGGACCCCCGCTGAAATAAGAGCAGGGGGACAAGGGGCATCCTCGCCGCTCTTGCGAGACGAAAGCGCAAGCCGATCCTAGCTCTTGAACGATAGCCCGCTTTCCGCCAAAGCCGTCCTCAGCTTCGGCAACGACGCCGGTCCCATGCCGTGCCATTTCAAAATCTCTTTTTCGCTGCAGTTCGAGAGCTCTTGCAGAGTAGTTATCCCGTGATGCTCTAATGCCCGTCTGGCCGGCGCCGAGAGCAACGCCAGAAATCCGTCCGCGGGCTTCTTAAGCCGCTCGCAGATCGGACACGTAGGACAATCGCTGCTCTTGACATATTCATGCCCCTGGTCGCAAGTTCTTAAACTATCGTTCTCGGCGGCCATCTCTCACGTCCCCTTTTCCCGATTCGGTCGCGGTATCCGAATTTAACCTGATTATAATGGAATCGGAGGACGAGGAAAAGGCGGGGAGATCGCCGGCGCGAACGCCGAAAGACCGCGAACGGGTTCTTGCCCTTCGCCCGACGCGGTCCGATCGTGAAATTGTAACTACGGATATCCGACGAGAACCTCGGTCACGCAGCCGGACCGGCCGTCTCCCGTTGGCCGAGACGGAGGTCTTCGGCCGGTTCGTCGTCCTCGACTTTGAAATATTTCTCGTAGATCATAGGCGGAAGCATGAGGCAACCCGCCACGAACAGCAGGCAGAAGGCGAAAAACCCGGAAACGCTGATGAGGTCTACCGTCAATTGGCTGCCTTCCGAGGCGAGCTTGGCGACGCTTTCGCCGATCGGGGGCAGGTTCGTCAAAAAACCGATACTCATGGATGATTCCTCCCGTAAAGGTTAGTTTGTGGGGTGGTGTTGAACATCTATGGCTTTATCTTAAAGCGCGCAACCCTCGATTAATGTGATAATTATCACAAGTCATGCCGTCCAGGAGGATCGGATATGGCGAAATTAGCAAAAGACCGATGGAGACGACCGCTCTTCCTTTCGCGGGCGGCGCGCGCCGTTCCGGTCTTTAGAGATGGAGAGTGTCCTAAATATAAGGCATATTCAAGACTTCCGGCGGCATACCTTAACTCAAGAAGGCTAAATGGTTACGGGAGGTTGGACGAATGAAGGGAAGTCGTTTTCCGAAGACGCTTACGGGCGCGATCATTGGTCTATCGTTTACCGGAGGATGGTTGCTGGCCGACCTGCTTCTTCCGGAACCGTGGGGAGACTATCTCTTGTTCGGCGCCATGGCCGTGGTAAACGTAGCCGCAGGATGGCTGCTCGGCAGGATGAGCGAGGAGAAGGAGCGAGCGACTTCAGGCCGGCAAGCCCCTGACGCCGGAGGTACGATCCAAGTCTGATCCGAGGTCGACGAAAGATACGCACAACGAACGGACCCGGTTTGCTCCGAAGCGAGCGAACCGGGTCCGTTCTACGCCGTTGTCTGGCGCCGATGCCTGGCGCCGCAGTCTTGCGCCGTTGTCTGGCACCGCAGTCTTGCGCCGTTGTCTGGCACCGCAGTCTGACGCCGTGGCCTTGCGCCGCAGTCTTGCGCCGTGGCCTGCCACCGCAGTCTTGCGCCGTTTGCCTGGTGCCGCAGTCTGACGCCGTTGTCTGGCACCGATGCCTGGCGCCGCAGTCTTGCGCCGATGCCTGGCGCCGCAGTCTGACGTCGATGCCTGACGCCGTGGCCTGTCACCGCAGTCTGACGCCGTGGCCTGTCCGCGCGAAAGCCTGCCGAACCAGCCAGACCTCGTCAGCCGGCTTTCTTCGAGTTTTTACCGTAGCGAGATAGAATTAACTGTATTAGTCCATTTGTTTTTCTTGGATTCGGCTTGATCAGGAGAATAAATGGAGAAGTCCATTTATTTCTCCTCCAAAATCCTTCGGAGAAGGCTAGTGTCCCGAAATAACTGGAGAAATCCAGTTACCTTCGATATTTCGCCCGCCTGCCAGAAGAATAACTGGAGTAATCCAGTTATTGGGGTAACGGTTGCCATGACCGTTAAAACTTGCTGCGTGCTACAGCCAAGCATAATCGGCTTCGGCGTCCCTGACGCCGAAGAAGCTTTGCGAAGATCGTTCGGGTAATGGGCATGTGAAACGTTATCCGAACGATGAAAAAAATCCAAACGGGCGACCGAACTTCGTCCATGGAGAAAGAAAGGGCCATGCCCTATAATCCTCAATGAGTGAGAACCATTATCATTGAGAGGAGCTTTACCGTCATGTCGTCGAAATCGCGCGAATCGCGCACCAAGATCGCCATGGGCTTGACCTCGATTCTGCTTGCGGTCGGATTGCTCTCCGCTTGCGGCTCGGTCGGGGATAACCAAGAAGCTTCGTCCCCCGAAGCTTCTGCATCTGTGTCGGCGCCGGCCAACCCTTCGGCTACGGCGTCGGAGGCGCAGGAGGCCTCGGAGCAGCCGGCGCATTACCCGCTAGCCGTCACCGACGAGCTCGGCCATGAGGTGACGATCCCCGCGAAGCCGGAGCGCGTGTTCGCGCCCGTCATGGAAGACTCCCTTCTGGCGCTCGGCACGATGCCCGTGGCCGTCTGGTCGAACGGAAATCAGGCGCATGAGTATTTGCAGGACAAGCTGGCTGACGCGCAAAAGGTCGATTTCTCGGGCGGGATCCCCGCGCCGGAAACGATCATGTCGCTCAAGCCCGACCTGATCGTGCTGCACAACGCTTATTACGCGGAGAACGGCGTATATGAGCAATATTCGAAAATCGCGCCGACGTACGTGTTCCAAAACGCGGCGACCGATTTGACGAAATCGGTCGGACAGCTCGGCCGGCTGTTGGACAAGGAAGGCGAGGCGGAGAAGGCGCTCGCGGATTACCGCGCGAAAGCCGATGCGGCGAAGGCGAAACTGGCTCCCGTAACGGAAGGGAAGAAGGCGGCGATTATCCGGTTCAACGCCAAGGGGATGTTTTTTATGAACGCCGATTATTACTCCGGGTACGTCCTCTACCAAGAGCTCGGCTTCGCGGAAAGCGAGCTGGTGAAAGGCGGCGCGTTCGAAGTGTCGCTCGAAATATTGCCCGATCTGGACGCGGACTATATTTTCCTCGTCAACGACGGCAATCTCGGAGACGCCTATCTGAAGGAGCTGAAGGAAAGCACGCTGTGGCAGAGCGTTCCGGCCGTCAGGGAAGGGCGCTCGTACGAGGTGTCCGGCGACCACTGGCTGAACGGCGGCATTCACGCGCACGGCATGGTCATCGATGAAGTGCTCGGGTTGCTTGCTCCGTGAGGACCGTTCGCGAAGGATCGTTTGCTCCGGACGGCTGCATCGAACGGACCGTGTTTTCTGAACGGCGGCAGCTCGAGTACCGGATTCTGATCGCCGCCCCGAAGGACAAAGCGCCCGAGGAAGGCTACGCCGTCGTCTACGCGCTGGACGGGGACGCGACGTTCCAGACGATGGCCGAGGCGGCCCGCCTTCAGACGCGCAAGCCGAAAGGATACGACCCGGTGCTCGTCGTGGGCATCGCTTATCCTTCCAAGGAAGCGTTCGACCTGGAACGCCGCTGTCGCGATTTCACGATGGCGGTTCCGAAGGCCGCGCTTCCTCCGCGCCCAGACGGGAGGGCATGGCCTCCGAACGGAGAGGCGGACTTGTTCCTCGATTTTCTCGAGCACGAGTTAATTCCGGATATCGCGCGGGAGTTCCCGATCGACGCCGGTCGCCGGGCAATCGCGGGCCATTCGCTCGGAGGCCTGCTCGCTCTCCACGCTCTCTACGCGAGACCGGGTTTGTTTACCCATTACGCGGCGGGCAGTCCGTCCGTCTGGTGGGGCGAAAACGAGGTGCTTAAAGAGCAGGAGCGGTTTGCCGCGCAATGGTCGGGGGAACGGGAGTTGCATCTCTTGCTGACGATCGGGGCGAACGAGCTCGAGGACATGCTGGAAGGCGCGAACGAAATCCATCGGCGGATGAAATCTCTGTCCGGGCGCGGCGTGCGCACGGAATACGTCAGATTCGACGGCGAGGACCACGTCAGCGTGCTGCCGGCTTCGCTCGGCCGGATCGTCAAGTTCGTGCGGTCATGATCCGCCTCCGATCATCAGCAGAGCTTCGTCTACCATCCGATCCGCCGCTGTCGCGGAGTATTCGTACCACGGATCGGACGGAATCTGCTGAACGCAGCCTTTCTTCGCGGCCCGAAGCGCTTGCCATCTACGGCTATGCAGCAGGCCGAGCCAGTACGCGCGCGAAGCGGGCTCCGGGCAGACGAGCACCCATATGCGTTCCGGATCGATCTCCGAGAGCTTGCTCTCGGAGATTTTCTCGTTGTAGAGACCGTTGGAATCCGCCCCTTCGTCAGCCTCGAAGGCCGGATTCAAGCCCAGGTCGCCGAACAGGACGTCTCGAATGCCCGCGTTGCAATAGGCGTAGATTTCGTCTCCGTAAATACGCAGCACGATCAGGCGGTCTTGGCCCAGCGTTCGTCCCAGAGCGAGCGCGGCAGCCTTCGCCTTCGCGTCGTGGGCCGCGATGCGTTCCTCCGCTTCCTTCTCCTTGCCGATCAAGGCCGCGACGGCTCGCAGCTGATCCTTCCAATGAACGCCCTTTTCCGGGTAAAACAAGGCCGGCGCGATCGAAGCGAAGCTTCCGCGGCGCTCCTCGCTCAGCGAATCGGTTCCGACGATCGCGTCGGGGCGAAGGCGCGCAAGCGCCACGTCGCCGATCGCTTGGGTATCGATCTCGAGCGGCAGATGAGTCGCGATCCGGGCGCGGTAGACGTAGTGGTAATACGGCGTCCACTTGGCGTCAAGCGGGGCGGCCGCGGGGACGACGCCGAGCGCGAGCAGATGGCCCATCGCAGCGGGAGAACAGGCGATCACCCGCAGGCATGCCCCGCGGGCATCCCTGGCGTAGGCGGACGGCGCCATGCCGACTTCCCTTTTGAATTTGCGGCTGAAATAAAATTCGTCCCTGTAGCCGACTTTGCGGGCGACTTCCCGGATCGGCCACTCGGCTTCATCCAAGAGGTAACGCTTGGCCCGGTTGATGCGCAAGTCGGTGAGATGATCGAGGACGCCCCTTCCGTACGTCCGGCGGAACAGTCCGGCAAAATGCTTCGGGCTGACGCCCGCCAGCTCAGCCAGTCCGCTTACGGTAAGCGGTTCGGCAAAGCTGCGATCCATGTACGCTTTGATTTCATCCAAGGTTGCCTTCGATTTCTCCCGCAAGCCGATATCGTCCCAAACGTCCATGGCTCCTGCCTCCCCGTCGCGATCCCCTTTCGCGGATCCGCTTCATGATCTATGCCTTTTATATGATAATGATAATCATTATTATTAAAGGCGACAAGCTTTTCGTTTCTTCTTTTTCTTTCCCTTCTATAGTCTCGGCCAACGATAAGGCGCCGCATATCGAAGCATCGCCTGGAAGAGCGACGCCCACTGTTCCAGAGACAAGGAGGAGACGGATTGCTCGCGGTCCACCTCGGCGTTCTTCAGCGCCGCTCTCAGCTGAGCCGGAGTAAAAACGGTCTTCAGCGCTTCGGCCGCGAACCGGCGAGGCTCGCTCAAGAGATAGGCCGCAAAGGCTTGAAACTTCTTCCCCTCCCTGGGATGCACGAGAGGATGCTCTCTTCGGGCAAGCGTGACGATAGCGGCATCCACGCGCGGCGGAGGCGCGAAATGCGACCGAGGCACCACGCCTTTCATTTCGAATCGAAAGTTCATCCTCCACTTCAGCAATCTGGGATCCAACGTAACGGCTTCCGTAAATCTCCGAGCCGCGCCTTTCTCCAGCATCAATGTCCCTTTCTGAAAAAACCTGCCGTCCGCGCCAAGCAGCTTGTCGAGAATGGCCGTCGTAATGGCGAACGGAATGTTCGCCACTACGCAAAAAGGCGCGGAAGGCAGCCGAATCTCTCTGATGTCTCCGTGAATGATTCTGATATCGGAGCGACCTTTCGCTTTGGAACGCAGCGCCTCTACGTAGTTCGCGTCAATCTCTACCGCCAAAACCTTTCCGGCTTTCTCCGCGAGGGGGAAGGTTAGGCCTCCTTTGCCCGCTCCGATCTCCAGCACGGTATCGGACGGTCGCAAACCCGCCGTCTCCACGAACCGCTTGATCGTGTTCGGATGGTGCAACAGATGCTGGCCCGTGAAATTGGGCCCTTCTTTGCATTTTCTAATCGTTCTATGCTTCTTATCTTGTCTGCGCATCGCTATCTTCCTTCCGTATGTTCTTCCGTGTCCAAAACAAAAAACCGCAGACTCGGGCCTGCGGCGGAACAACGGAATAGACAGGAAAACAAGCGCATCGCGCAACAGCGCCTACGGCGTCATTGGACGCCGAAGAAGCTTTGCGCAGACGATACGGGTCATACGGCGAATTTTATACTTTCCGAATCACGCAAAAAAGAGACAGACGCGCTGTCCCTCCGAATCCGTATATGCAACTGGATGTCCTGAAATGGGCAGACCGATTCCGTTTTGCTCCGCACGCAGGCAGAGCCTTTGTTCACTATTCAATTAGTGGCACAAAGCGACAAAACGCAATCTGATCATATACAAAGCACCCATCGTCAGGACAACCCTCCGTTCCTTGAACTGACGTTATTTTAGCATAGGACGAAGAAAATTTCCAATCGGCGAGTGACAGGATCGTCCGATTAGGATGGAACGCGTCAAAACAAGCGCAGGGGCACCCCCCGCCGACGTTTCCGATAGATGCCGAAACGCCTCGTTTTTATTAGCTCTCTTTCCGGCTAGACACGTACTCGAAGCTGATTTCCTCGTCTTGATCGGCAGCGTCCCGAAAAACCTCCACGATCGCGGAGTAGCGCCGCTCGTTCCCGGAGTCGGCAATCCAACTGATCTTCAGCGGCTTCGGCAAATATCCGGTTACGCAATCCCATAACGCGTCCAGGTTGCGGCCGTACCCTTCCGGCAAGCCGAGCTCCAGCTTCAGCCATTCGTGAAGGTCTTCCCGGCGATCCGCTTCGGACTGTTTCAACTCTACGACTTTGCTCATTCGGGGACACTGCCTTCCTTCGTAATATCCGTAAAAGTCTTATAGTGATCGGTCGTCATATAAATCAGTCCGTCATTCGAATAGACGATTCGGTCCGCGCCGCGCGTCCCTTTCTCGTAATGGATATCCGCTTCGTACCATATTCGGTCCTTCGCCTTAGGCAGCAGTCCTTCCCGGTTGCCGAACCGGTCGCCGCCGATGCTTTTGCCCGGAGCCACCAGGTGCAGATTCCCTTCGGCCGGCACCCATCCGAGCCGTTCGGCTTCTTTTTTCGTGATGTAATGGTCCGGGAGCCGGTTGTGCTTGCGAAGATAATCCGATACTTCCCCGAAGCCGGTAAGCGGGGGCCGAGCCTCACTCTGGGCTTGGGAAGCCTCCGAGGACGGAGACGGTCGAGCGGACGATGCCGAACTCTCGCCGATGTCCCCGCAGCCCGCCAGCAGTAACGCCAAGACCACCAGCATCGCGGACAGCAGCGAGCGAGGCCTCCCGCTCATTCGTTGAATGAAAATCCTTAGCATTCGATTTCCTCGTTTCTTGCATGATCAACCGTTCATTTTACCGCTTTGGAGACTCCGATCTTGACCGCCTTCACGATTTCGTATAGATGCCGGCTCGAGGCCCCCAAGATCGAATTTTATAGATGAAAATCCAACTAGAATCCGTCTATCCGCGTATAATCCGGAATCATCTGTTCGAAAAATCGACTAGAACGATACGAGCGAACCAAGCAAAAACGCCTTCGGCGTCCTTGGACGCCGGAAGAAGCTTTGCGGAGACGATACAGGTAATAATAAGCGTGAAACTTATAAATTCTGTATCGTCTAAAAAGGGCTGCAACGGTTTGCCTTCCGGCAACCCGTCGCGGCTCCCGTATCCGCCTTCGACGCGTCGTCTCGACGGATCCTTTTCTTCTAGCCTACGCCACCGTCACGATAATGGGCCGATCTTTCGTAAGGATAATGGTGTGCTCATGCTGCGCCACGAAGCTGTTGTCCGGAACGGATAACGTCCACCCGTCCGGCTGCTGCACCACGTAATCGGCGCCCGTCGACAAGAACGGCTCGATCGTGATGACCTGGCCCTCCTTCAACACGCGATGATCATGCTTATTGTAAAACGGCAGAATCTCCGCGGGAGCTTCGTGAAGGGATTTCCCGACTCCGTGGCTGCACAAGTTGTTGATCGCCTTGTAGCCTCCCTTTGCGGCCTCGGCCTGAATGATCTTCCCGATCTCGTTGATTTTGACTCCATGCCGGAGCGAAGAAACGATCTTCATCATCGTATCGTGCGTGTATTGGCATAGGCGCACCAAAGCCGGTCGGTGAGGAGCCATCGTAAAGGAGTGCCCGGTATCCGCGTAATAGCCGCCCAGCTCCGCGGAAACGTCGATGTTGATCAGATCGCCCGGCCCTATGACCCGACGGCCCGGTATGCCGTGAGCGACCTCGTGGTTAAGGCTGATGCAGGTGTGGCCCGGAAAACCGTAAGTTTGTTTAGGAGCAGGCACCGCCCCGTGCTTCTCCAGAAATCGTCCCCCGATTTCGTCGAGTTCGAGAGTGGTCATTCCTACGCGCGCGGAACGTTTCATTTCTTGGATGGTCAGCGCGACAATTCGGCCGATCTCTTTCAAACCGTCGATATCTTCTTGATTCTGAACGGTCATCATTCATCCCTCCGATTCAAAGTCACCCTTATTTTAGCACAATGCGCAAAAAATTGATGTTCGGTTTGCTTGAAGCGGCGCATCGTCTCCGGGTCGACAAGGATGCCGCCAGGTAGAAAAGGATTGTCCATGTCGCCGCTCCCGTCCTTGGCTTTTCTTGATTGTACCGGTTTTTGCGAAAGATGCGTAACCCGTAAACGATTATAAACGTCTTATCCGCAAGCTATTGAGCGAAAACCCAAAAAGGGGCCGCGGGCGGGTCGCCAACCGGCAACCTCCGCAGCCCCTCTCGACCGACACGGCCCGACTTCGTTAAGCCTTCTCTCCCGCCACCGGCCGTTGATCTTTTCGCGCCGGCTTCGCGTACCTTCTATTCGCCAGAATCGTCTGTACGATAATGAAAATCCCTCCGGCAGCCCAGTACAGCGGCAACGCGGCCGGCATCGACAAGGAAATGATCCCCATGACCGTCGGGAACACCCAGCCCATGAAAGCCGCCGGGTTGTTCGGGCTCTGCCGAACTTGCCCCGACGTCGATTGAGACACGCGATACTGAACAAAATAGACGGCCGCGGCCGCCATCGACATCAGGATGTCCGGTTTCCCCAAACTAAACCATAGGAAATCGTGCGCCGCGATCTCCGGAGTACGCAGTATGGCGTAGTAGAAGGCGAGAGTGATCGGCCACTGAAGGAGCATCGGCAAACACCCGATGCTCAGCGGGTTGAATTGGTGCTTCAGGTAAAGCTGCATCTCTTCGGCCTGCCGTTGTTGCTTGGCTTCCGCGCGGGTATCTTTTTCGTACTTTTCTTTGATGGCGTTCAGTTCCGGCTCGAGAGCGGCCATTTTTGCTTTCATGGCCATCTGCTTCTTCGTTTGATTCAGCATGAGCGGCATGATCGCGATTCGGATCAGGAACGTCATCAGCACGATCGACAGCCCGTAATCCCCGTGGAAAGCATTCGCGAAAAACCGAATCAGATAGGAGAACGGATAGATGAAATAATGGTTAAAAAAGCCCGGCGAAGAGGAGTCGATCGGCGGTTGAGACGCCGGCGAGCATCCGCTTAGCATCGGAAGCGCGACGATCCCGACCGCCAGGATCGCGGTCTTCGCCCATTTCCGGGACGGCAATACGTTTATCATGGATATCCTCCCTTATGAAGATCTGAGCTTCAACAGGGAGGAGAAGCAGTCCGTATCGTCATCGGACGACTCCTTCCGTCTAACCGTACGGACCAACCAACGCCGAATGCCGATGAACGGGGGAGGATTCATGGAGAAGAGCAATGACGAATCCTCGGCCATCCTTCCTCGATCCCACGGAAACTCGCGAACGGCGGAGAAGGAGACGGCCATCGCCCCGATCGAACAGGCCAGACCTACGGAGAGCAACAGTTGAACAAGCAAGTCTAACCATTGATCCACCCGACTTCTCCTCCTTCCGTTCCCGTTATTCGGCGCCTCTTAACGCGCGCAAGCGAACCGTCTTCCTTGTTATACGCATCGCCGCCTTCCTTGTTCCATCCGGACATTCAAGTTCGGGTCAGCTCTTCGCTTTCTCCGTCGCGAAATAAATCATCGCCGCGAGCGGCAATGCGACTCCGACCCCTAACGCCGCTCCCCAGCCGCCCGCGGCATACGCCCAAGCGCCTGCTGCCGAGCCTAAAGCCCCGCCGGCAAAAAAGATCGCCATGTATAAGCCGTTAAGGCGACTTCTCCACTCCGCTCCCAAGGAGAAAATCGCTCGCTGCCCCAAGACCAGATTCGCCGAAACTGCCATGTCCAGAAGAATAGCCGCAACGGCCAAGGCGATTAACGCGAACGTCGAACCTTCTTGAACGAGAAGGGGGAGAACGACGGAAAAGGCCGCTAAAGCCAAAGCGAACCCCGTGGCCGGGCGGCTCCATCCCCGATCCGCTAGACGGCCGGCCACCGGTGCCGCTATCGCCCCGGATACCCCCACTAACGCGAATACCGCAACGGCTTGTTGGGAGAAATGGAACGTCGGTCCGGTCAGCAGCAACGGAACCGTAGTCCAGAACAAGCTGAACGTTCCGAACAAACAAGCGTGATAGATGGCCCTGCGCCGCAGGATCGGCTTCGTTCTCAGCAAAAGCCACATAGAGCCCAGAAGCGCCGGGTACCGTGCGGTCGTTAGCGGCCGTCTTGCGGGGAGCAGCCTTGCCAATAGAAGAGCCAAAGCCAGGATCGCCGCCGCGGATATGTAGTATACGAATCTCCATCCCATATATTCCGCCACCATGCTTGATAGAGGACGAGCGAGCATGATCCCGAGCAACAAACCGCTCATGACGTTGCCCACGTTGCGGCCGCGCGACGCATCCGGCGAAAGATGGGCGGCGTACGGAACGAGTATTTGAGCCGCGACGGATCCCAAGCCGATGAACAGGGATGCGGCGAGAAAGAGGAGCGCGGTTTTGACGACTCCGGCCAGCGCCAACAAGAGCGCGGACAGGAATAGAGAAACAACGACCAGCTTGCGATTTTCTACGATATCTCCCAAGGGAACGATAAACAGCAATCCGAGTCCGTATCCGATTTGAGTCAAGGTGACGATCAGGCCCGCCGCCCCGGCAGATAGCCCGATATCCGAACCGATGGGTCCCACGAGAGGCTGCGCGTAATAAAGATTGGCGGCGATGATTCCGCATGCGGCTGCCAGCGCGAAGATGATCCACGGAGAAACGGGTTTCTCCGTTTGGGGGTTGTCGATCGCATTCATAGTTAGCGCTCCTTTACTCTTCTTGCCTGTGCCCTTATTCTGGAACGATCGTTCCAAAAAGCTTAAAAAAATTTGCTTTACAGCATGGCGATTACGGCGTCTATCATCTCGTCCGCCATTTTTCTGTCGGTTCCGACTTTGGCCACGACGTTGATACTATGGTTCAGATTAAGCAAGAGATGCGAAAGAACCCTAATATCTTTCCTCGGATCGATCTCTCCCGTCCGCTGTCCCTTGCTTAACAGGTCATAAAACGCCTGCTCCAATTCCTCGAAACGGTCCCGCATCAACCGATTCAGTTGTTCGTCCGGCGAATCCAGGCCAAGGGTCGCGTTCGTAATCAAACACCCTCTCGGCGAATCCTCTTCATAGGCGGACGTAATATGCAGATCGAAATACTCTCGGATTCCGACTTTGGCCGAAGACGCTTCGATCAGCAGATTCCTTTTCTTTTGCCCTCTCTTTTTGTACAGCTCGATAGCCTCGACATAAAGCGTTTGTTTGTCCGCGAAGGTTTCGTACAAGCTGGATCGGCTTAAACCCATCGCTTTCAATAAATCGGGGATGCTCGCCGCTTCGTATCCTTTTTCCCAAAACACGATCATGGCCTGATGGAGCACGCGTTCCCTGTCAAACTCCCTTGAACGTCCGATGGCGGATCCCTCCTTTGCCGTAGACCCAGTATACTCTTTCTGGAACGATTAGTCCAGTATTAAGATACGCCGCCCCGACAACCATCGCGAGCGGCATAGACTATTCCGATGACTTCCGAGCCTCCCGCTCGTTTTGCAGCAGGTTCATCTCGGCGTCGAGCTCCTGCGCGAGCTCGCGAAGCTTGCCCTCGATCTGCTCATCGTCCGTCGATAGCAGTCGGCCGAATGAATGGAAAAAGACGTCCGTTAAAGTAAAGGACGTCTTTGTGGAGAATTATCAAAAAGTCCGCTTATCGGTATAATGTATGGCTCTGCTCATGAAATGATGTTAATCATTGTCTGTATCGGCTTTTCCAATAGTTACATTGGTCTTTACAAGGACTGTCCCCAAAGTGAGTTCTTCGCGTTATCATCGTCGGTCGACCGAACAATGTCATCAGGGTCCTATCTTGGAAATGGGCAAAATATAGACAGTATTTCAAGTATTATGCCAATTTCCGAAGCGAAGGGGGCCAGTAAGCTCGAAATTTCGACTTTAATCGAAATGCTCATTTGTAAAGACAGCGCGCTGCCTACGCTCTAACAGCGGCAATCGCGTCGATCTCGATCAGATGATCCGAGTTCACCATTCGCGATACTTCCACCGTAGCGCAAGCCGGGTACGGCTCGCTGAAGTATTGGCGGCGAATGTCGCCGATCTCGCCGAACAGCTTCATGTCGGTAATATAAATCGTGTACTTGACGACGTCCTTCATGGTCGCGCCGGCTTCGGCCAGAATTGCTTGAATATTGCTTAGCACCTGATCGGTCTGCGCCCGAATGTCACCTACGCCCACGACATTGCCGTCCTTGTCCCTGGAGGTGAAGCCCGATACGAAGACCAGTTTCTCCGGATGGACCAGCTCGATGGCTTGCGAATAGGCGCCATTCAGCTTGCTCAGCTTGTCGCTCTTCAATTCACGTATTTCCATCTTACGTTTAGCCTCCTCATCCTAGCGGAATTCCGGTGGAATCCGTCTGGCGATACCCGTATCAATTGCCGCTTGAATGACTTTGCTGCGTACTTGCTGCACGACTTGTTCGTTGAAGATGCTTGGAATGATATATTGTTCATTCAGTTCATCCTCGGAGACAGTCGCGGCGATGGCCTTCGCAGCTGCCAGCTTCATCTCGGCATTAATTGTCCGAGCTCGGCAATCCAGTGCCCCCCGGAATATACCCGGGAAGCAGAGTACATTATTGATCTGGTTCGGATAATCGCTTCTACCTGTAGCCAATATGCGAACGATAGGCTCCGCGATCTCCGGGTCAATCTCCGGCTCCGGATTCGCCATCGCGAATACAATACTGTCGGGTGCCATCCGCTGAACATCGGCCTTCGTTAACACGCCCGGTCCGGAGACGCCTATGAACACATCAACCCCCTCGATCACATCAGACAGCTTACCACTTCGCCGTTCCGGATTCGTACGGTCAGCAATCCGGTTGAAGACCTCGTGAGAGTAGTCCGTGCCTGGGACTAGAGCGCCGCCGCGGTCTACGGCGATGATTCGTCTTACGCCGGCTGTCTGAAGCATCTCGATGCAGGCGACACCGGCAGCGCCGATTCCGCACACGACCACCTGAATAGACTCCATCGGTTTATTAACGATCTTAAGGGCATTGAGCACCCCGGCAAGAATGACGACGGCGGTACCGTGCTGATCGTCGTGGAAGACGGGGATATCCAGCTCTTCCTGAAGCCTGCGTTCGATCTCGAAGCAACGAGGCGAGCTGATATCTTCCAGATTAATGCCGCCGAAATTAGGCGATATGGATTTGACAATATGGACGATCTCATCCGGATCACGCGTTCTTAAGCAGATCGGGAAGGCATCTACATCGGCGAATTGCTTGAACAGCATGGCCTTGCCTTCCATGACGGGGATCGCCGCCTCAGGCCCAATATCGCCCAGTCCCAGTACGGCGGTGCCATCGGTAACTACGGCAACCATATTCCGCTTCGTGGTGAGAGAGTAAGCCTTGTTCGGATCCTCGTGGATGGCCATGCACACCCGAGCAACACCTGGCGTATATACGCGGGAGAGATCCTCACGGTTCTTGATCGGCGTCCTGGGCGCGATTTGAATCTTGCCTCCAAGGTGTACAAGGAACGTGCTGTCCGATTCATGCAGGATTTGAACTCCGTCTATGGATGCGATCGCTTGCGATACTTCCTTATACACGTCTACGTTCATTTGAACCGTAATATCGCGGATGGTACTGGCCTTGCCGACCTTAATCACGTCCACTGCGGTAACATCTCCGCCTGCTCGATTGATCGCGGTCGCAATCTCCCCGAACATGGCGGCGTTCTTATCCATCTCTATCCGGAAGATAATGTTGGTACTGATGGACATACGGTTTCCCCCTATAGTTCGAACGCTAGATTTGAATCGAAATATATTTGAGGCTTAAGTATTCCTCTATCCCTTGATGTCCACCTTCTCGGCCAAATCCGCTTTCCTTGATCCCGCCGAAAGGAGCCTGGGCAGTAGACGGTACGGCATCGTTTAAGCCGACAATTCCGAATTGCAGCGCTTCCGCGACTTGAATCGCTTGATCGAGCTTGTTCGTGTACAAGTAAGCAGCCAATCCGAATGGGGTTTGGTTCGCTCTCGCGATAATCTCATCTACGATATCGAATACAACGACCGGGGCGACCGGCCCGAAAGTCTCCTCGAACATAACCAGCATCTCGTCATTTACATCGCCAAGCACTGTAGGCTCATAATAATAGCCCGCATCTATATCCGAAGCCAGCTTGCCTCCACAGAGAACCTTCGCGCCTTTAGCAACAGCGTCCGTGACATGCCGCTGCACCTTCTCCAAGCCGCCCTCATTCACTAAGGGTCCGATCTGAGCATCCCGATTCAGACTATTGCCAACTTGCAAAGCCTTGACTTTATCCGTTAGAATCTCGGCGAATTTGTCAGCGACATTACGTTGGACATAGATCCGGTTCGCGCATACACATGTTTGACCTGCATTTCGGAATTTGCTGGCCAGCGCGCCAGCTGCCGCTTTCTCCAGATCCGCATCGTCGAATACGATGAACGGCGCGTGCCCCCCTAGCTCAAGCGAAAGCTTGATCAGACGCTCCGAGGACTTCTTGACCAGCAGCTTCCCAACGCCTGTAGAACCGGTAAATGACACTTTCTTAATAGAAGGATGACTGAATATCTCATCCGAGATCGGCTGCGCGTCACCTGTCACTATATTGACGACACCATGTGGCAATCCGGCCATCTCGGTTATTTTGGCAAAGGCAAGCGCAGTTAATGGCGATTGCGGGGCCGGCTTAACGATGGCCGTACAGCCCGCCGCCAAAGCGGGCCCCAGCTTTCTTGTAAGCATAGCCAACGGGAAGTTCCACGGGGTGATCGCCGCCACTACACCGACAGGCTGTTTGATGACAAGCAGCCTCTTATTGTCTGCCGATGCCGGAATCGTCTCTCCATATACCCGCTTACCCTCTTCTGCGAACCACTCGAAGAAGCTAGCTGCATAGTTAACTTCGCCGCAGCTTTCCGCATACACCTTGCCCATCTCGGTACTCATAATGATTGCAAGCTCTTCTTTGTACTGCATCATCAAATCACGAATTTTAAGCAGAAATTCCGCTCTCTTATAAGCGGTTAGCTTCGACCATGAGACGAAAGCATCCTGCGCAGCGTCGATCGCCTGCTTCGTTTCGTTAGCGCCGCCATTGGGTACGACTCCTACAACTTCTTTGTTGTTCGGGCTTGTCACGTTGAAGGTTGCTCCGTCGTTGGCGCTGATCCATTGCCCCCCTACATACATGCGGGCATTCATACTGTCAATCAACGATAGGTTGCCAGCCACGATTCCTCACCTTTTTCCAAGTAAATTCTATACGTTCTCAAGTATGCCCATGAAGGGAATTGGCGGCACATTATGCGGATCTGCGATCAGATCGATAATGACAGAGCCTTCAGCAGCGAACGCTTCGTCTAAAGCTGCGGCAATTTGATCCGGTGAATCAACCCTGATTCCCTTAACCCCGCAAGCTTCCGCAACAGCGACATGATCTACAGGCGTTAGATCGCATGCATTGGTATTTCTGCCCCACCGCGCTTGCTCTGCCAACTTCTGATAGGCCAGAATTTCATTGTTGATGACGGCAACAACGACATTGATCCCTTCGCGTTTGCAGGTTTCCAGTTCACTCCACACATGTGCAAACCCGCCGTCACCGGTCAGGCAGAACACTTTTTGGACTGGCTTGGCAATTTTAGCCCCCATAGCCATCGGAAGTCCCCATCCCAATCCGGCAATCCCACGAGGGAATAAGAACTTCCTCTTCCCGGTTGCTTTAATATAGTTGGCAAGCCATACGGAGGATAGACTTGCATCCGCTACGATAATATGGTCGTCCGACAGCTTCTGATCCAGCTCGGCCAGGAATCTCTCGATTTTAATCGGCGAATCGTTGGAAGTCATCACATCTTGGGCTTCGTTCAGGTGAGCGATTCTGGCCTTTGCGATCGTGTCTTCAATCGAAGCTCGATTGCTGAATCTCTTCGCCAAATCCTGTTTACCCAGTGCCTTCTTCAATGCAGCAAGCGTCAGCTTCGCGTCCCCTACTAACCGGAGTGCCTCATAGTTTCTTCCTACTTCCATAGGATCAATATCGATATGAATATATTTGGCGTTCTCCGGCAGCAAGGTCCAGGAGTCCGTGCCGTTCTGATTGGTTCGATTGCCGACTAATAGAATGACGTCCGCTTCTTGCACCATGGGTTTCAGGAATTTCGTAGCGCCTCTTGTCCCCATATAGTATCCGATAGGTCCGATCGACAAGGGATGGTTCTCATCCACGCTGCCCTTACCCATCGTTGTCGTTGCCACCGGAATGGCGCATTGCTCCTGGAGGAGTCGAACCTCCGACAGCGCGCCGGAACTAATGGCACCTCCACCCACATACAGCATCGGACGCTCCGCATTCGCCAGCCATTGTGCCGCTTCTTCGATTCTTGCGGCATCAGCAGTCGCTCTATCCAACGGATAGTAGGAAATGTTCGCTTTCCTCTGTGTTCTTACCGGATACAGGTCCGTATCATAGGCAATATTCTTCGGACACAGCAATACCGCCGGCCCTGGTCTTCCGCTGGCCGCCGCCGTGAACGCCATGTCGATATAATCTTCGATTCTTTCTTCGGATACGATTCTTTTCACCCATTTGGCCACGCCAGAGAACAGTTGGATATGATCAATGTCCTGGAAGCCGTTCTTATCATCCATATTGGTTGGAACATCATCGACAAGCGCAACGACAGGATGGGATGCCTTCAAGCATTCCGCCAAACCCGGTACTAACAACGTTGCCGCCGGACCGTTCTGCGCAGCGACAACCGGCACTTCGCCCGAGCACATCGCATAAGCTTGAGCCATATAAGACCCGGCATTCTCCTGCCTGAATCCGATCTGCCTGATCCCCAGATCCATGCAGGCCAGCATGATCGTCTGCGGATTGCTCTGTCCGAATATATACTTCACGCCATGACGTTGCAATGCAAGTGCGAATCGTTGCGCATTCGTTGCCATCTCCGGTCGGGTTCCTGAATGTTGAGTCTCGTTCGTCTGTATGAGATTGGCCATGATCGCTACCTCTTTCCTGTAGATATACCTATCGAATGCAATTCCATTTGAAGGATAACACGCATGATGATGTGCGTAAAATTCATATCCGTCAGTACGTTATGAATAATTGTCATAGATATATGGCAATCGTTAACGCTGCGGAGCGGCTATTCGTCCCCATCTATAATATGATAAGATTCATATGAACAACGGTCATAATTGGAGGCGAATACGGTGAACATCGATCAACTAGAGTACTTGGTAGAAGCGTCCAAAACCGGTTCTATATCCAAGGCAGCACAAAATCTCCATGTGTCTCAGTCCACGATCAGTAAATCGATACAAAAATTAGAGCATGATACAGGCATTAAGATGTTTACCCGCTCGAAAACGGGCGTCGTCCCTACTGCGATCGGCAAGCAATTGATTCATAAAGCGAGTGAAATACACCGCAGACTTCAGGAATTCGATCAAATGATTAAAGAGCACAATGGCATCGGCAATAAAGTCATCAAGATCAGCTCCGTTGACGTGATCTCCGGCATATTATCACGTGCCTTGGAGGATCTCATGCAGCAATATCCGCACACCCAGATTGATTACACCGTTAAGGTATCCGGAGACATTCTCGAGGCATTCAAGCGCAATTCCCTGGACCTGGCCTTCACAGTTGTCAATTCTGAGCTTAAGAAGCAGAAAGATCTCGTATTCAAAGAGATCCTGGATGTGCGGCAATGCGCGCTAGTCAACAAGAATTCCCATCTTGCCGACAAACCTTACTTGACTCCCGAGGACATCATCGGCCAGAGAATCATTATGCACAATGGCAATAGCGCCTACTTCGAGAGCATTACCTCATTGGGCTATTCCATGACGACGAATAATATCGAGGCAATAAGAAGCGTTGTTGAGAGGAGTTCCGCCATTAGCTTCCTGTCGGAACTCACAATCAATAATTATTCCCTCCTGCATAGCGGCAACATCGTTGCCAAGCCTCTCATTGTGAACGGTAATGAGATGACCATGAAAATCGCGTGGGTTAAATTAAAGACAACCGTGTTGTCCAAATCTTGCAAGGAATTACTGCAGCGTCTGAAGCAGCTCACTCCCCATGATCACACGGAAGCGGCCGCTCTTCGTTGATCTCTGAGTGCTTGTGTCGCTTCTGCGTCCACCTCATACCGTTCGGATTCCGTATGCAATACGACTCCGAAGATATTCCTTGCTGTTTCAAGGGAGATCCATTCTTCCCTTACGTCCCGCAGCACCTGCCGCGGATCGCGTTCTAATGGATTGCCGTAACCGCCGCCGCCATTGCCTTCCGATATGATGATCTCGGTCTCCGGACGCAGCATGACTGGGCCGTTCATATGCGGCAGTATTGCGCTGTCGACATCCTCCTCGCCTTCCCACATGGCAGAGATATCGTTAACCGATCGTTTGTACATGTGGGCAGGTTTCCCGCTCCTACCACCGTGAATGCCTTTGGCCGGGAAGTAATGGCCGTCGCTGCGACCAATCCAGGAGCCTTCGGTGAAGCGCTGCATCAGCTCGACCTTCTTGCCTGGAGCGCCGCACCAACGCCCGAAGCCTTGACTATCCTTCAAGATGGCGCGCGATTTGATCAGGATCGGGTATTTGAGCTCGCTCATCTCGACGCTGTCAATCTGCATCAATCCTCCGCCGCTGGCGGAACCGAGTGTAAGCCAACCGTCATATCCATAGAGAGCACCGCCGCCCGGCGCTCCATTGGACAATTGATTCACATAGGGAGCATCGTTCCTTCTCGGATCCGTTCCCGCGATGACCGCATTGGCATAGGAACCGGCGTAACCGTGCTCGGCAATCCCCATCTGCTCACCCAAGCCCTCGAGAATCGCTCCGGACATCGAGACGACACGTTCCGCTACATTCGTTGTCGATACAGACATACTGACGGGATGATCCGATTCCCCGACGACTTGATTCCTACCCATCTTAATCTTGAATCGCCTGAACACACCGTCATTCGTTGGCAGCTCAGGAGCGATCGCCCCGATAATCCCCGTCGTCACGCCGGCTAATGTCGTTGCCTTGCTCATGTTCAACCCACCTTTGACGCTCGGACGGTTACGGCTGACGTCGACATGAATATAAGCTTCTTCCGGATCGATATCTACGCTCATATGAAGAGGAATGCCCTGGGCTCTCACTTCTTCGTCCTGCATCCCAGGATAAGGATCATGCGTCGTGCTGTACTCCAGATGTGCTTTCGGAAGCTGCTTGATGATGGACACCATGAGCGTTTCTGAATACTCCATGTAGGCATCGATGAACGCTTTAATGTAGTCCTTGCCATATGCAAGACATAGCTCTTGCAGCCTCTTCTCCGCTACCCGGCATGATCCGAGCTGAGCCAGATAGTCTCCGTACCATTGCTCCGGCACGCGAATCCGCATCTTGGCCATGCGAATAATATCTTCTATATCTTCATAATTCTTCTGCACGCGAACACCCGGCCAGTTCATCGCGCCTTCCTCATAGATGTCGCGAGGCTCCACATAATAGGTGGTAGGAAGATGGTTGCCAATGTCTGCTTGGTGTCCTCTATTGATGACGAAGAACAGCAGCTCCCCTTCAACGAAGACAGGCGTAATATGGGTCAGATCGGCATGATGGGTGGCGCCGTGGTACGGGCTGTTGTGAAGGAAGTTGTCGCCTTCGTGAATGTCATCGCCGAATGTCTCCAATATATATTGCACGGCGAGATCTGTATTCGCCATATGCATAGGCAGACCTTCCGATGTGAACAATATTTTGCCATCGGCAGTAAGAATGCTGCAGGAGAAATCTCTAGCCATGTTCATAATTCCTGAACGGGCGGATTTCAACGTCGTATTGGTCATCTCCCGTGCGATCGATTCCAGTCTCTTACACAGCACGGTCATCATATAAGGTTCGATCTTTCTCTTGTTGTCCGTCACCATATCCACCTCCGGCAAGTATAAGATTAATCCTTGAAATCCAGGATATAATTTTCGTACGGTGACACGGTCACTTGACAGCCCGGCAAACATAGGAATGTCGTCGTTCTATCTTCAATCACGGCAACCTGTTCGTAAGGAATGATGCTGCCGATTGGCAGCGCTTCGCCGCGATACACCTCGGCAAGCACCGTGCCGATCTTAGGTCCCAGGTAGACTTCTCTGGTTCCGACATGAGCTGCCGAAGCATCTCCTGATCCTCGCGTTGACGGCTTCGCCCCCGGTTTATCAACCTCTCCAACCGCTCTCACGCGCCAGTTGATGCATTCAATGAACGTTTCTTCTTTCGTACCGAACACCCGCTCATGAATTTGATGGAAATCGTCAACTAGCTGGGCAAGCTGTGAAGCATTGTCGAAGCGATTCACCTTCAGCGGAACGGAGAGCTCCACGACTTGATAAGGATATCTCGCTTCACAATACAGCTCGACCTTTCTTCTTGATGCCGGAACATGCAGGCGATCGAAGAATTGCTCAGCCCATTGCTCCAGCTTAGCTAGACTATCATTGACTACTTCATCGTTAAACTTGGACGTGTTCACGAACTTACCCAATGCGTAATCTCCGACGATATCGGCATATATGCCCCCTGCCGCGCTTAGCGCGCCGGCGACCTTCGGCAGGATGGCTTGCTTGACGCCGAGTTGGTTGCAGATTTGCGCAATGTGAAGTCCGGCCGCCCCGCCTCCTGCTACGAGCGGATAATTCCGTGGGTCGACGCCTTCCCAGACCGTTACTTCTTCTACCGAAACCGCCATATCCGAGTTCACCGTGTGCCAGATGCTATAGGCGGCATCTAGAAGAGAAAGTCCTAACGGCTTGCCGACATGCTCCATAATGGCTTGCTCGGCCAGCTCCGGATACAGCTTCATCGCTCCGCCGTTGTAGAAATCCTCGTTCAGAAAACCAAGCACGAGGTTGGCATCCGTTACCGTTGGCAGGATGCCCCCTTTGCCGTAACAGGCTGGACCCGGACGCGAACCCGCGCTTTTCGGGCCGACATGCAGCATGCCACCGGCATCCACCCAAGCGATGCTGCCTCCGCCGGAGCCGATAGTCTTAATGAGAGATTTGGCGATGCCCAAGTCATAATTTTTCTTAATCTTGGCTTCTCTGGACTGAGGAATAACGCCGTCCATAACCGTACTGATATCGAAGCTTGTGCCGCCCATATCAACGACGATCAGATTGTCCTGCCCCAGCTCCAGCTTGGCGACCTCAAGCCCCATGACCGGTGCCATCGTCGGACCCGAATCTACGCTGTAGATCGGCTTGGACAGCATTTCCTTCACGCTCATGACTCCGCCGGTACAATTCAGAATAGACAATTCGCCGGAGTAGCCATGATCTCCCAATCCATTCTCAAGCTCCTGATAGTATTTGCCTACCACCGGGATGAGAGAGGCATTAATCGCCGCAGAAGAGGTTCGCTTCAATTCCCGAATACAAGGATTTAATTCATAGGCCAGAACAACCGGTATCTCAGGCCACTGCTCCCTGATCAATTCCCCCACTCTTCGTTCATGTGCCGGATTGGCAATGTCCCATAGAAGGCAGACGGCAATGGCTTCAACCTGATATTGCTTCAATTGTTCGACTGCCACTCGTACATCGTCTTCCACTAACGGAACGAGAACCTCCCCTTCGGCGCTCATGCGTTCCGTAACTTCCATGGTGAGGTAGCGAGGAACATAAGGCTCCGTATACTTCTCTCTCCAATGATAAGGGTTATGCTTCTCTGCACCCTCGCGAAGGGTGAGGATGTCCCGATGACCTCGCGTGCAGATCAATCCGACCTTGCCGACCTTCCCTTCCAGTATGGCATTGGTCGTGATCGTCGATCCGTGTACGAATCTGCCCTCATCGGAACTGCACTGTTCGAGAAACGCATTCACGCTCTCTCCCCTGAATCTTGCGGCGACCTCTACTGCGCCGATGACCCCCATGCTGAAGTTGTCGGGAACCGTAGGCGATTTAAATACATATATATTACCGTTCTCATCGCAAACGGCGATATCAGTGAACGTGCCTCCAATATCCGTGCTCACTTTTAATGCCATATCTGTCGTACCCTCCGCTAGTCAAGATGGCTAATCATCATACAACTTTCGCAATTTTATCCATAGCTGAAGTAAACACTGTAACCGTATGGTCAATGTCCGCTTCCGTCAGCGCTGTAGATAGATACATCGCTCCGCGCGGCGATATGAATATGCCATTATTCATCAATTCGAGATGGAGAATCTTCAGCAGATCTTTGCGAGATGCCATTACCGAAGCATAATTAGTAGGCGGTTGCTCTGTGAAATGCAACGTCAACATGGAATTGACTCCGTTAATGGACGCCGGAATAGCATATCGCGCAATCGCTTGTTTCATCCCATGGATCAGCCGCTCAGTCAATGCCTTCATCCGCGCGACAGCTTCCCGATCGTACAGCTCCATCGACGCAATCCCCGCTACCATCGACACGTTATTGCCGCTGAATGTCCCGGAATGAATGACGTACTCACTCCGACCCGGATCCAATATGGACATCACATCCGCGCGGCCGCCGAACGCCGCGACAGGGAAACCGCCCCCGATGATCTTGGCCGTCGTCGTAAGGTCCGGCACGACGTTGTAATGGCCTTGAGCGCCTCCGTAATCGATCCGCAGCGTCAGCACTTCATCGAGGATCAGCAGGACATCATATTGATCCGCTAGACGGCGCAATTCTGCCAGATAGCCCGGCAACGCAGGCACGGTACCCGATGCTCCCAACACAGGCTCCACGATAATGGCCGCAATCTCATTCGCCTTCTCTTTCAGAATCGCTTCTACAGCCTCGGCATTGTTGAAGGGTGCAATATACACCTCTTCTGCAATGCTCTTGGAGATTCCCATGCTGTTCGGAATCGGCTTCCAGAACGGATTCTGCATTTGCGTAGTCACAGGCGGCTTAACTGAATGCTCCACGAGATCATGATAGCCATGGAATCCGCCTTCCATCTTAATAATCGCCGGACGTCCTGTATACGCACGGGCGGTCTTGATGGCGAACAATGTCGCCTCAAGTCCCGAATTACAGTATCGCAGCTGCTCGATCGATGGAACACGTTCGCGAATAATGCGAGCCAATTCCATCTGCTCCGGAATCGAAGCGGCAACCGCAGTCCCGGAGCTTAGCGCATCCCTTACGCGTCTAGCAATTTCCGGATGCGCATGCCCATGAATGATCGAACCATAGTTATATATATAATCGTAATATGGGTTTCCGTCGGCATCGTGAAGCATTGCTCCTTCTGAACGAACAACAGTAATCGGATAAGGAGCATAATAGTTCGTATTGCGGGTAACGCCTCCAGGGAAATATTGCTGAGCCAGCTTATATTCTTGCTCCGATTTTGTCGTCCGTAGTCTGTACTGCTGCTCTGCCGAAGAATACAACTGATTGAGGTCCATCGTCACCGCTCCTTCTAGCTAATCACATGATTGATATTCTTGATGAATTGTTGCAGCCCGGGGTAATCGTTGTTCGGGTCGAACACTTCTTTCGGTGTTCCGTTGAGCGCAATCTGACCTTTGTCCATGAAGATGACGCGATCCGATACGCTTCTCGCAAAGTTCATCTCATGCGTCACGACCAGCATCGTCATCCCTTCATTGGCGAGCTTGACCATAATCTGCAGCACCTCGTTCACCAGCTCAGGGTCCAATGCCGATGTCGGTTCGTCGAATAGCATAATCTTGGGATCCATCGCGAGCGCCCTGGCAATTGCCACTCGTTGCTGCTGTCCACCGGACAGATTATTCGGATACTGATTAATCTTGTCCGCAAGCCCGACTTTATTCAGCAATTCTACCGCTTTATCAACCGCTTCTTGCTTTGAGATCTTGCTTACCTTGGTTGGGCCCTCTATCACATTCTGAAGCACCGTCTTCGTAGGCCACAGATTGAATTGTTGGAACACCATGCCGACTTCGATATTGAGCCAAGTCAGGTTCCTGCGAGACAGATACGTTAAGTTGCCCAGACGATTCGTCTTAAATTGGACAGGCCTGTCATTAATTCTAATCTCGCCGCCCGTAGGCACTTCTAATAGATTGATGCAGCGCAGCAGCGTGCTCTTTCCTGAACCGCTGGGGCCGATGATCGATACGACTTCGCCTTCATTGACTTTCAAATTCACGTTCTTAAGAACAGCATTATCGCCGTAGCTTTTATTCAGATTTTGAATATCAATCATAGTTCAGGATCTCCTTATGTTTTCAATCTCATCTTGCGTTCAGCCCAGCTTTGGAACATCATAAGCAAGCTAGTCATTACCAAGTATAAGACCCCCGCAACACCCAGCGTTTCCACCGGCAGATACGTGCTGTTATACGCATTTTGCGCTCTAAGCATGAGATCCGGGACGGCGATGACGGATACCTGCGCAGACTCTTTCAGCAAGATAACCGCGCTGTTCATGTAAGGCGGGATAGTCAAACGCACAGCTTGAGGAAGCGTGACTCGCCACATAATCTGCATCGGACCCATACCAATCGCTTTAGCCGCTTCAATCTGCCCTTTCGGCACCGCCACAATCCCTGCTCGAATAATCTCAGCGAAGAACGAAGCGGAATTGAGCGATATCCCGATTACCCCTGCCTGAAGTGCGGATAACTTAATCCCGAACGGGGCGGCGTAATAGATGATGAACAGAACGAGAATCAGCGGAACGCCCCTGAAGATCCAGACATAAGTGAATGAGAATGCCTTCAATAGCTTAAGGTGAGACAATCTCATTAACGCCAATACGAATGCCAGCAACGTGCCTAATACGGTTGCCATTAAGGAAATACTGATCGTGTATAAAGCACCTTCCAGGAAAAACTCGGAATAATTGCTCACCACATCCCATTTCATCTACTACAATTCCCCTTTCTGCCGATAACGAGGTTGCTATTAAACAAAAATCGGCTAATCGTGCGAAGCCCGATAAGCCAATTCAAGTATACGACCAATCTAGATGAGGCTCCGACTTAGGATGGCAGAGGGCTGTCAAACCACTTCATAGACAATTCGTTCAACGTGCCATCCGCCTTCTTAGCCTTAATAATCTCACTGATCTTGTCTCTTAATTCATCGTTATTCTTCCGCAAGCCGATCGCTACGTCGGTACCCTTAATAACGTCCCCAACGACCTTCGCTTTACCCGGATTCGTTGCAATATACTCGTTCGCAATTCTGCTGTTGTTGATGATCACATCCGCTCTACCATTTGCCAGGTCGGCAAAGCCTTCAGCATTACCCGGATACTCCATCAGCTCTTTGTATCCGCCGATGTTTTCGGCAACCTTCACATAGGCCGTGCCAGCTGTAACACCCACAACTTTACCTTCAAGGTCATAGATATCTTTCACCGTATCATTGCCTTCTTTGACGATCGCCACATAACCATCGGCATAATAAGGCTCGGAGTAATCAATCGATTGTTTGCGTTCCTCGGTTACATTCAGAGCAGAGACAATCGCATCGAATTCGCCATTCAATAACGCCGGAATAAATCCGCTGAACTGCCCGGTCTTTAATTCAAGTTTAACTCCAATTTCGTCGGCAATGATGTTTGCCAGATCAATATCGAATCCAATCAGGTTTCCTTTTTCATCCAGGTAGGTGAACGGTTTGCCGTTCCCTGATGTAGCGACAACCATTTTCCCGCGTTCCTTAATTGCATCGAGTCCAACTACTTCACTTGCTGCCGACGACTTGGAACTATTGTTTGAATTAGAACTGCAAGCGCTTACCAGAATAATTGATGCGATCAGTGCAATGCTTAGAATCGATCTTTTCATGGTGTTCTATCCCCTTCGTCGTATGATGTTCTGATTATAAGTCAACTAGGTATAGCGGTAAATTTCATGTTATTCATACATGCATGAATAAGTATCATAGCTGACACGAGATGAACGGTTATTGCTATTATGCTCGATGCGGACTCCAAATATAGAAAAATACATCGCCAGGGCGTTTAGGCCATTTGGAGATGTATTTACAAACTACATACTGCTATACGTAAGTCAGGTATCACTCGTCCCCAGTCGCAACGGGGTTTTCACCGTAACTAATCCAATCGCTCCAGCTTCTTATCCTCCCACGGACCCCCATGTTCGGAATGTTCCGAAACAAAAAAATAGGGGTTCCGATCAGCGCGGCGGGAATGCCTCGGAGGATATGCCAACGCCTATGTGCAACGCCCTCCCTTGGATACGTTGGGGAGGGCTTGTGGAGCAAGAAGCCCGTGGAGAACGGGGCTGGTGGAACAGTATGGTTTGAGCCAAGGCGAAGTATACCCCTGTGGCTGAGTAAAGCCGAATGGTTCGCCAACAAAAGGTCAAGCGAAGCCAGGTAGCACCCGGAGGAGGATGGTGTGGACGGAGAAACCACTGTTTGCAAGCTGTTGGCGGTTGTTTGCAAGCCCTATTAATTAATCTATCGTCCCTGTCGTTTTATCACTACTTATAAATCCAATCCGAACCAAATTATTTGAAATAGTGTGGGGGTTTCTCATGTCTTTTTAACTCGTAATCAACCTTGTAATTTTGGGAGGAATTTGTAAATTCACGTCGGATTTGACCCAATATGGATAGTTAGTTTATCTTGACCAAGGGACTAAGGAATGGAGATAGCTCTTTTCGTCGGGTTCTTGTTTGCAAACTGTTTACAGAAATGCCCAAATGGGGCCGCAACAGCCCGCCTCCCGGCAACCTGTCACAGCCCCCAAACCCGCGTCCGACGCGGCCTCTCGGCTCTTACTCTTCTCCAACCGCAATCGGATTCTCCTCATACGAGATCCAATCGCTCCAGCTCCCGGCATACAGCTTCACGCGGGTGAATCCCGCTTGACATAGCGCCAGTACGTTAGGGGTCGCCGTCACGCCCGAACCGCAGTAGACGATGATTTCGTCGTCTACCGGCAATCCCGCGAACCTCGCGGCCTGCTCGTCCGCGCTTTTCCAGACGCCGTCGGCCCGCCAGCCTTCACCCCAGAACCGATTAATTGCCCCCGGGATATGTCCGGCGACCGAATCGATCGGTTCCGATTCCCCGCGATAACGGGGCGCCTCGCGGGAATCCACAAGCACGACGCCGGCTTGGCCGAGCTTGCCGCGTACTTCCTCCGCCGAAGCCAGGATGCCGTCGCGAACCGCCGGTTTGAATCGCTTAGCCGCAGCAGACGCCGCCGGTCCGGCCTGAACGGGAAGTCCCGCTTCCTGCCAAGCCGCGAATCCCCTATCGAGGAGATAAACTTCATCGTGTCCCAGGTAGGCGAGCAGCCACCAGAACCTCGAAGCCATCGCGCCTCCTTGATCGTCGTAGGCCACGATTCGGCTATCGTTGCCGATGCCCAATTGTCCCAGCCTCTCGGCCAAAGAGTTCGGATCCGGCAACGGATGTCTCCCCCCATGCTTTCCGACCGGCGCTGACAAGTCCTTCTCCAAGTCGATATAGACCGCGCCGGGAATATGAGCCTCCTCATAGGCTTCTCGTCCGGTATTCGGCTTGCCCATCCAGAACCTGCAATCGACAATTCTCAAGCCGGGCTCGTTTTGTCGCTCTCTCAACCATTCTATAGATACGATAGGGTTCATATCATTCGCTCCTTACTCCGATTTTACAAGGGCTTCATTCGCCGTCTTGAGAATAGGCAATATAAGCGTTCACGCGGTGAGCAAGAGCCGATCCCGCCTTAAGAGCCGTCGCTACCAGGATCGTCTCCGCAATCTCCTCGATCGTCGCTCCTTCTTGCTTCGCCAACTCCGTGAAATATTCAAGGCTGTAGGCGCAACCCGTAATATGGGCGATCGCCACGGCGATAATCGATTTCTCTTTCTTGCTTACGAGCTGGCCATTCAACACTTGTTGGCGGAATTCCAGGAAAGAGGTGTATAGCTGTTCGTTAATATTCTCGAACTGTTCAATGTTAGACAGGTCGGAGCGACGATATAACTCGTCGGACCGCTCCTCGGGGGCCTTCAACGCATTCAGCGTGTGGATTCCGTGCAGGAAAGCCGAATATCCTTTCACGAGGGCGCTGACCGCGATCGCTTCGAAGATCTCTTCCTGCGACAGCTTCAGCTTCTGTCCGGTAGAGACGTGGATATCGATGCAGTACGGGCAGCCGGTGGCGTGAGCCACGGCGATCGCGATTAATTCTTTGAACTTGGCGGACAAGGCGCCTTCATTCAGCGCAAGCTTATTAAATTCGGAGAACGCCTTGAACGTCTCGGGCGCGTATGGCACGAATTTGGAAGCGTATTTGGAAAAATTCGATTTTAAGTACAGGCTATCCCTGGATGTGGACATCTGAGTTCCTCCCGAGAATCTTTTTGGAATGTTTCTGCACTTATAAACCCAATAAAATCCGTGTGTTTAATCGGTTTTGATGTTATGATAGCATCGTGAATTGCTTTTGCCTAATTGAAAAAACAGAACCGTTGATTTCGAAATTTCGAATTCAACCGCGGAAGGGGACCTCCAGCCATGGATATTCGAGGAATTGCAACCTTTCAGACGATCGTGCGAACGGGCAGCTTTCAGAATGCGGCCAAAGAGCTTCAATATGCTCAATCCACCGTAACGACGCAAATTCAAAACCTGGAAGACAGCTTGGGCGTAAAGCTCCTCGAACGAGGAAAGAAGCTGCGCCTCACCCAAGCCGGAGAAGTGTTCCTCGAGAAAGCCGACAAGCTGATACGCGATTTCCAGGATCTCCAACAAACGATGACGGATCTGACCGACGGCGAGAAGGGAACCGTGAATATCGGCATTATGGAACCGACGGCAAGCTACCGGATTCCTGCGCTCTTGAAGAACTTCACCTCCCTCTATCCGAACGTAGAGATTCATCTCAAGATTCACAACAGCCATATGTTCAATCAGATGGTAAGCGACGGCACGGTCGATTTCGCCATTTGCGCGACGCCGGAGAGCGGTCTTGGAACCACCTTCGATCCGTTATTCGTCGAGGAAATCGTCCTTCTGCTGCCCCATGATCATCCTCTCGCGAAGAAGAAACGGGTCTACTTGAACGACCTGCGAAACGAACAGATCCTGCTGACCAATGCCACCTGCCCGTTCCGCCGCAAATTGGAAATCTCCTTGCACGAGCATGGCGGAACCCCTTATCGGAAAATCGAGATCGGCAATATGGCGGCCCTTAAGTTCTATGTCCAGGTGCAATACGGGATCGCTGCCGTACCGAAAATCACGGTGACTCCGCCTCCGGCGAACACGGTGTTAAAGACGATCGAAAACTTGGATGCCGGCCTGATCACGGGTCTGCTCGTCAAGAAGGATACGAAGCTGCTTAGCGCCGCGGCTCTTAAGCTTTCTTCTTATCTGAAGCAAGAACTGGGCATGCTGGCCGGCTCCGGCGCTAAGCAGGCATAGCCTCCTCCGGCCGAGCCGCCGCTATTGCAGCAACCGAAGGAGAACGATACCGGCTATCGCTAAAGCGATCCCGATTCGCTCGTAACGATTAAAGCGTTCTTTCAAGTAAAACCGGGAGAATAACAGAATGATGAGAATGTTGGTTGCCAGTACGGCCGACACTAGACCCGCGGCAGTCAGCTTAAAGGCGGGCAGCTGCAGAATCATGCCGCAGCAGTTGGTAAGCCCCACGGCTAATCCCCACAGCACGGTGCGGCCGTTAGACCAACGTTCGGCATGCGGCTCTTTGTTCCGAAGCTCTTTTTCCTTCCTTTTGCTTCTCCATGGCTGCCACCAAGAAATCAGAAACAGCAGCGCTCCCGTTCCGAACATGAGCGTAAGAGTCGGAAGCACTTGTCCGTTCCACAAGACGGACTGCTTCGAAGACAAATCCGTGACGCCGAAGCCGATCATCGCGAGAACCGCCCAATGCAACCCTTTCAAGTCCGAGAAGGACAGTTCTTTCGAATATCGCAGAAAAAGGATGCCGCAGAGAACTAGGACAAAAGCGGCCGCTTGTCCCCCGTTCAGCTTTTCCCCCCATAGAACGTAAGCCAGTAAGACAACGACGATCGGAGGCAATCCGGTAAAAACCGCAACCATCGACGCTTTGCCGACGGCAAAGCCTTTGTACATCGCCGTATTCGCCAGGTAAGAGAAAGCTCCCATGAGAAGGCCGGTCAGCATGCCCGGCGTCCAAGCTTGGCCGGCCCACAGATTCGCCGTCAAGGTGAGGATCGTCCCGCTAAGGTAAACCCCGAATAACATCAGGTTGCGGTCAAGCGGCTTCCGAGAGCTCCACTGGTACAGGATGCCTCTAAAGCCGAAACAAACGGCGGAAGCCCCCGCCAAAACAAGCCACATAGGTCGATCTCCTCGGATGCATTGCCGCTTTTCTTTTCTCGATTAGAGGGCAACTTTCGTATAGCGATTGTCCGGACGCGCCAATCCGTAATTGTCGCGCAAGGTATGCCCGGTATACTCGGTTCTGAACAGTCCCCTGTTCCGTAATTCCGGCACCACAAGGCCGACAAAATCCTCAAGACCGCCAGGCATTAGCTGAGGCATAATATTGAATCCGTCGGCAGCTCTCTCCTTAAACCATTGCTCAAGTCGGTCGGCAATCTGAACGGGCGTGCCGATGACATTCCCATGCCCGCGGCCCGCGGTCACGCGTGCGAGCAGCTGCCTGAGCGTCAGGCTTTCCCGTTTGGCCATATCCGAGATCAACTCGACCCGGCTGCTCTGATAATCCTTGGTCTGCGTTAATTCGCTTAGCTCCGGAAAAGGTTGGTCCAAAGGGTATCCCCTGAGATCGATACCGAATTTAACCGATAGCTGAAGAAGGCTATATTCCGTTGAAGCCAGCGATTGCAATTCTTCGAACTTCTCCTCCGCCTCGGCTTCAGTCGAACCCACGATCGTGCAGATTCCCGGCAAGATTTTCACTTGATCCGGAGAGCGGCCATGCTTGGGGAGCCTGGCCTTCAGATCTTGATAGAACGCTTTGGCTTCTTCGAGGGTTTGTTGAGCGGTATAGATCGCTTCGGCGTATTTGGCGGCCAATTCCCTTCCGGCTTCCGAGGATCCGGCCTGTACGAGCAGCGGCCGGCCTTGAGGAGGGCGGGGAACGTTCAAAGGTCCGCGCACATTGAAATATTTGCCTTGATGATGGATTTCATGGACCCTGTCCGGATCGACGTATACGCCCGTGCTTCTATCCAAGACGATCGCGCCGTCTTCCCAGCTGTCCCAGAGCTTGATCGCGACATCCACGTATTCATCCGCTCTCTCGTAACGTTCCGCGAGGCTTGGTATGTTCTTTAAGTTGAAATTCAAAGCGGCGGCATCCGCGTAGGTGGTCACGATGTTCCACCCGGCCCGCCCTTCGCTAATATGATCCAGGGTCGCTAACGCGCGAGCAACGTTATAAGGCTCGCTAAAGCTGGTTGAAATCGTGCCGATCAACCCGATCTTCTCCGTTGCTCCGGCTATCGCGGTGAGCAGGGTTACGGGGTCCAGAGAGTTGTTCAAACCGTATTTAATCGACTCTCTCTGTACGTACAACGTGTCCGCGATGAAGATCGAATCCAGCTTGGCCTCTTCGGCGATTCGGGCGATTCGTTGAAAATACTTGACGTTATAGATCCGATCCAGTTCCGCTGTCGGATGCAGCCAGGCCCCGTCATGAAACCCCGTGCTATGAAGCGTAAGATTCAGATGCATTTGCCGCGGCGGTTGACTCATGGCCTTCACCTCTTATCCTGATTTTGCGTACGACTGCGATTGACGATCGGCACCGAAGACAATAGAGATTGAGTATAGGGATGCCGAGGCTGCGACAACAGATCGTCCGCCTTGGCCATCTCGACGATTTTGCCTTTGTTCATGACGGCAATATGGGTCGCCACATGACGAACTACGCTTAAATCATGCGTGATAAAAAGATAAGATAGCTGCAATTGTTCCTGCAGGTCTTTGATCAAATTCAAAATCTGGGCTTGAATCGAAACGTCCAATGCGGATACGGCCTCGTCGAATACGATCAATTGCGGCGATACGGCAATCGCTCGAGCCAATCCGATTCGCTGCCGCTGTCCGCCCGATAATTCATGGGAGTATCGATTCGCGTAATCGGCCGGAAGGCCAACCCTATCGAGAAGTTCGTTCACCTTGCCCTCAAGCTCATGCCTGGTTTTCGCCAATCGATGAATCTTGAGAGGTTCGGAGATCGTATCGCCGATTTTCTGCCTCGGATTCAAGGAAGCGTACGGATCCTGAAAAACCATTTGAAAGTTTCTGCGGACCTTCCTCAATTCCTTGGGACTAAGCTTCGTCAAATTTACGTCCTCGAACCACACTTCTCCCGAGGTCGGTTCGATTAACCTTAATACGCTGCGGCCCAGCGTCGATTTGCCCGAGCCGGATTCCCCGACAATCCCCAGCGTTTCGCCTCGGTTTAACGTAAAGCTGACATCGTCGACCGCCAACGTATATTTCTTGGCAAGGCCATCCTTGTAGGGTAGCTGCTTGACTAAGCGTTCCACTCTCAGCAAGGGCTCCACCCTCTCACTTCCCGACATTCGATGTCCACTCCTTCGAATACATCCAGCATCTCGCCTGCCCCTCTTCGACCGGATACAAGGCCGGTTCGAAGGTTTCGCATAAGGATGTACGGTGTTTGCAGCGGGGATGGAACTTGCAGCCCCTAGGCATATCGTCGGCCCCGGGAACTTTGCCTTCGATGGTCTCCAATCTGTCTTTCTTGTCGTATAGAGACGGAATCGAATTTAATAAGCCTTGGGTGTACGGGTGACGCGGATGGTCGAAAATACGTTCGACGCGGGCGTACTCCACCGCGGTTCCGGCATAGATGACCATCACGCGATCGGCAATCTCCGAAATCACCCCCAAGTCGTGAGAAATGAGGATGACGGACATCGAGAGCTTGCTTCGCAGCTCCCGCAGAAGCTCCAGAATTTCCGACTGAATCGTGACGTCCAGCGCGGTCGTCGGCTCGTCCGCGATTAATATTTTCGGGTCGCACGACAGCGCGATCGCAATCATGACCCTTTGGCGCAACCCTCCGGACAGCTCGTAGGGATACTGCTTATAGATCTTCTCGGGTTCGGGAATTCGAACCAGCTTTAATAGCTCGATCGCATGCTCGTACGCTTGTTTCCGATTCAGCTTCCGGTGCAGCTTAAGGGTTTCGATCAATTGATTCCCGATCGTGTAGACCGGATTTAACGAAGTCATCGGTTCTTGAAAAATCATCGAAATCTCGTTCCCGCGAATGCGGCGCAGTTCTTTCTCCCGAAGGGTTAACAGATTCGCGCCATTAAAGGTAACGCCCCCCTCGATCTTGGCGAGAGCGGGTGGAAGCAGCCCCATGATCGCCAGCGAGGTCAAGCTTTTGCCGCAGCCGGATTCGCCGACGATCCCGAGGATCTCGCCCTTTTCAAGGGTGAAATCGAGCTGGTCGACGGCCTTGGAAGCCGCTGGCTCCATGGAGAAGGATAGCGAAAGACCCTTCACTTGCAGTAAGCCCGAAGTCATAGCCGATCCCTCATTTGAGTTTCTCTCCGATCAATTCGTTCTCTTCCCGAGCTTGGGGTCTAAGTAATCCCTTAACCAATCTCCTAACAGATTGATGCCTAATACCGTGATCGTGATGGCCACGCCGGGGAAAATTGATACCCACGGTTCGGACAGGATCAAAATCCGGGATTCGGAAAGCATCTTGCCCCATGTCGGAACTTCCGCAGGCACGCCAAGGCCGAGAAAGCTTAAAGCCGATTCGACCAGGATCAGCTGCGCCATCTCCAAGGTAGCGATGACAATCAGGGCGCTGCCGATATTGGGCAATATATGCTTCGCGATAATCCGCGAGTGCTTCGCGCCGACGGAACGAATCGCTTCGATGTACTCCTGATCTTTCACGAATAGAATTTCTCCCCGAACCGTGCGGGTGAGCCGAACGCCCGCGCTAACGCCGGCGACAAGAATCAGATTCAGGATCCCCGGACCGAGTATGGCCACGATGAAGATCGCCAGCAGGACAAAAGGAAAGGCCATCGTAATATCCGCCAGCCGCATGATGACCACGTCGATCCGGCCTCCGAAATAGCCGCTGACCGAGCCGAGAAGCAGACCCGTAACGATCGCCACGACGGTTCCGGCAACGCTGATGAGCAAGGAGATTCTGCTGCCGTGAAGGATTCGGCTAAGAATATCCCTTCCCAGCTGATCCGTCCCGAGCAGGTATTGCGCACTTCCGCCCTCCGCCCAGAAAGGCGGCTGCAGACTATTGGCCAAATCCTGCTTGAGCGGGTCGTACGGGGAAATCCAATCCGCCGCCAGCGCGCAGAAGAGCACGATGACGAGGATACTGATTCCAAGCAGGCCGGTACCGCTGCTTCTGAGTTGCTTCCACATGGATTAGCCCTCCTTTTGCAGCTTAATCCGCGGATTTAAGATGGCATACACGATATCGACGAGCAAATTAATGACGACATAACAGATCGCGACAAGGATGACCACGCCGACCACGACCGTAAAATCCCGATTATTGATCGATTGAATAGCCAATCTGCCGATGCCGGGCCAAGCGAAGACCGTCTCGATGACGATCGCTCCGCCCAACATATCCGCGATATGCAAGCCCAGAACCGTAACGACGGAGCTGAGCGCATTTTTCAATGAGTGCTTCAGAATTATGGATCGTTTGCTTAGCCCTTTGGCTCTGGCGACCAAGATATAGGGTTTATTCAGCACCTCGAGCATGGAGGAACGAAGCAAGCGGATAATTGCCGCAGCCGGATAAAGCCCCAGCGCGAAAGCCGGAAGAATCACCTGCTGCCAGCTCCCCCGGCCCGAGGTCGGCAACCAATGCAGCGTAACCGCGAATAGAATGATCAGCAGAATCCCGACCCAGAAAATAGGGACGCATTGTCCCAGCAAGGCCAGAATACGGATGCCGTAATCCGTTTTCTTGTTGTGAAACATCGCGGAGACAATCCCGGCGGGAATCCCAAGCACTAGCGCCATGACGAGACCCGCCGCGGTCAGCTCGAGGGTAGCCGGAAATCTCTCCAGGACAACGGCCAGGGCAGACTCTTTGTAGTAATAAGAATCGCCGATGTCTCCCGCGACAAGCCCCGATAACATCCGCAAATACTGCAAGGGCAACGGATCGTTTAATCCCAATTGTTCGCGGTGCCGATCCATCATCTCCGCCGAAGCTCCGGGAGGCAGCAGCAGCTGCACCGGATCTCCGAGAAAATGAAGAATGAGAAATGTAACCAAAGTCACGCCTACAATGACCAAGAGAGACTGATAAAAGCGATGCAGAATGTAGGTGAGCAAGGGCACATTCCTCCTATTCCCCGTACGATTTTCCTTACTCCGCCGTCGCTAGGCTCGCACCGTCGAACAGAATCATCTCGTCCTTGCGGGGTTGCCAGCCGACAAGCTTCTTATTGTACACGGCCGTTGAATACTGTTGATACAAGAAGATCGCCGGAGCCTCTTCGTGAAATTTGATTTGGAATTCCTTCCACAGCGCGTCCGCCTCCGCATCCTCCACGGCCGCGGCAGCCTTTACTCGCAGTTCGTCCAGTTCCGGATTGGCATAGGCGGATATTCTTTGACCGGAGCCGAAGCCGACCCTGGATATTTGTTCCGCCGAATTAAAGGCTCCGCCGAATCCGAACAGGAATAACGGATCCGGTTGGCCAGCCGCGATTTCCTCTCTGAACAACCCGTATTCCTTCTGCACGACGGTCACGCTCACTCCGACTTCGCGCAGTTGGTTGGCCACGGCTTCCGCCACTTCCTTGGAATTGTTGATCCCGGTTGGCGCCACCACCGTCAGAGGTTCATTGTTATAGCCCGCTTCTTTCAATAACTCTTTCGCTTTTGCCGTATCGTGCGGGTAAGGCGTCACTTCGTCCGTATAGCCTTTGAAATGCGACAGGAATACCGTAGCCAGGCGATTCGCTTTCCCATCCAGCACGTTCTCGATAATCGAATCCACGTCCACCGCGTAATTCAAAGCCTGTCTGAAAGCCTTGTTCTTCGTTACCGGATTGTTGACGGTATCGAATCCGATATAGATCGATCTCGTGGTCGGGAAGCTCACGACCTCCAGCTTTTCGTTCTTCTCCAGACGTTCGATTTGACTCGACGAGACGCCTTGGATCAAATCCACCTCTCCCGCTTCCAACGCCGCGATTCGTGAAGCCTCTTCGGGAATAGGCTTGAAAATAAGCTCGTCGATCGCCGGCGCGCCGTTATAGTAGTCTTGGTACGCCGTCAACGTCACGTGGTCGTCTTTGACATATTCCTTGAATTCAAAAGGGCCGGTTCCCACGGGGTGCTCGGCAAAGTACTCGTTGCCGTGTTCTTCGATATACTTCGGCGGAACGATCGAAAGATAGAGCAAGCGCAAAGGCAAGAGGTTAAAAGGCTCCTTGGTGACGATATGAACCGTAAATTCGTCGATCGCTTTCACCTCTTTAATCAATTCGTAGTCGGCGGCGAAGCCGAAGTTATACTCTGGATTCAACAAACGGTCGATGCTGAATTTAACCGCGTCGGCGTTGAAGGCTTCTCCGTTATGGAACTTTACGTTTTGTCTCAATTTAAACTCCCAAGTCACCGAATCTACTGCCGAGAATGTCTCGGCCAAATCCCCTACCACATTCCCGTCCTTATCCGGACGAGTCAGGGGACTGAATACTTGGAATAAGTAAGAATCCGCGTCCAGACCGTTGTACGGCTCCGTCGTGCCTATATCCGAAGCCAGAGCGTAGGTTACCCGATTAATCGTTTTATCGCTTGAATTTTGATCCGCTTCCGTCGATCCGGCGCAGCCTGCGATAAAGGCTACGACCAATAGGATGGAAATCATCATGCCGACTTTGCTCTTCTTAGATTTTCTCATGACTGACACAGCTCCTTTATGTGTGAGCGATTATATTCTTAGTAATCTACTATGAATAGTTGTATATTAACACCTGAACGCCGCTTTGCCTAATTGAAAAATCGAAATTCACGATTCGACTTCTTCGAATTCCAAGCAAAAAAAACAGAGCCGCGACAGAATAGTCGCGATGCTCCGTTTGTCCGATTATTCAGTATCGTTATGGAACCGCGTTTACGATCATTTGCCATACATCTGGCTTTTGGGAACGACGAAGGAGACGATCGTTCCCTCTCCGGGATGGCTGCGGACGAGCAAGCCTTTCCCGTAAATTTGCTTCAGCCGGCGGTCGGTATTGGCCAAGCCGATTCCCGAATGCTCGTTAAGCCCGCCCCCTTGCAACACCCGCGAAAGCTTATCGGGCTCCAAGCCGACTCCGTCGTCTTCGACCGCTATTTCCACGCCGTCCCCCGCATCCCGAATCCGAATCCGGACAGTACCGCCCTCGGATCGCCTTAGGATGCCGTGCCGGACGGCATTCTCCACCAGGGGCTGGACGGACAGCGGCGGTATTTTCAGCTCGAGATTTTCGTCTACCTCCCACGCGACCCGTATCCGCCCTTCGAACCGTTCCTTCTCGATATACAGATAAGCCCGAATCAGATCCAGTTCCTTCCGCAACGGCACCCACTGGTCCGAGTTGGCGGAGCCGAAGCTTGTCCGCAGGTAATCGCCGAAGGCCACCAGCAGGTCGCGCATCCGATCGATGTCGATATACGCGAGCGATGCGATGGAATTGAGCGTATTGAACAGAAAATGCGGCTGAATCTGAGCCTGAAGCCACGCCACCTCCAGACGCTTCTGTTCGCGGGCCGCCCGGGTCATGTCCGTCAACGACTTAACCCGCATTCTCAGCTCTCGCGCGTCGCCCGGCTTGACGATGTAGTCGTTGGCCCCCGCCTGGAAGCCCGCTTCGATATCCTCTGCCCGATAGCGAGCCGTCAGCAGCAAAATCGGCAGCTCGGAAGAAGAGAAGAGGGTACGAACGGTCCGGGCGACTTCGTAGCCGGACATATCCGGCATCATGACGTCCGCGACGAGCAAATCCCAAGATCCCGAATTCAGAAGGGACAGTGCCTCGCTGCCGCTTGTCGTCGTCACGATCTCGTAGAGATTCTCGTCCAGCACGCTCTTCAGAATTCGCAAATTCACCGGATCGTCGTCGACGGCGAGGATGCGGGGACGATCCCCGCTCGAAGGCGCTTCCGTCAAGGAGGCGCCGGAGGTCTCCGGGCTCCCCGTGAAGGAGGAGGCGAAGGTCTCCGGGCTCGCGAAGGCCGGGTCCGCTTCGAACGGCCCCGTCGCGGCAACCTCGTCCAACGCCGGATCCGCGCCGGTCGTCTTTGCCGCCGGCAGCGTGAACCGAAAGACGGAGCCGACGTTCGGTGTCGAACGGACCGTCAATTGTCCGCCATGAAGCTCCACCAGACGCTTGCTGATCGCCAGGCCAAGCCCGAACCCCGCCGCGTTCGTTTCCTCCCGATTCTCGCCCTGCTCGTACGGCTGGAATATTCGGCTCGCCGTCTGCTCGTCCATTCCGATCCCGGTATCCACGACGCGGATGGCGACCCTGTCGCCTTCGGCCTCCGCTTCGATCGCGACCCGCCCCGCATTCGTAAACTTGACTGCGTTGTGCAGAAGATTGAACAAAATCTGCACCAGCCGTTGCTCGTCCGCCAGCACTGCGGGCAGCGAGTCCGGAACCCGGTTCTCGAGCCGGATCGGCTTGCCGTCCGTCATGAACCGGACCATATCCAGCACGCCGGCGACCTCCACCTGCAGCCGAAGAGGCCTCGGACTCACTCGCAGGCGATTCTCCCGCAGTCGATTCAGATCGATGAGGTCATTCAGCAGGAAGGACATGCGCTTGCCCACCGAGACGATCAGCTCCAGGCGCTTGCGATTGGCGTCCTCGCTAACCTCTTTTCCGCTGTCACGCACGGCCTGGGTCATGTTCAGGATGCCGTGAAGCGGGTTCCTCAGCTCGTGCGAGGTGTGGACGAGGAATTCATCCTTGCGCTTATCGGCCGCCCGGAGCCGTTCCGCCAATCGGACGGTCTCGGCGGCATTGCGGAAATATCTTTTAAACCAATAAAGCGCGAATACGATGAAGAACGCAAGCTCGTCGAAAGGATAGTAGCCGACATCAAATGAAGTCGCGTAAGAAGCAATTCCCCAGATCAGGCTCGAAGCAAGGCCCGTCATTCCGAGCAGCAGGTAGATCGCGTCCGGAGTTCCTCGGCGAACCGCCCTGTAGAAGAAGACGAGAGCGGCCACGTACGATACCAACAATAGAGCCGTATGGAGTCCGTCCGCCAGGGTATACACCTTGGCCGGAAACGCCAGCACGAACAGGCCGAAAATGACGCACGCCGCCAAGTGCCAGCGGGAATGACGAAGAATCGGGAACTCGGGCAGCAGGCTCCTTACGTATTGCAGCAGCAGTGCAGCCGCGCCCAAGTAGGATAAATAGAAAACTTTGGAGTACGCTTCAAAGCCGACCCCGAACCAAGCGGACAGGAGGCGGTCCGTGTTGCACAATACGGTTGCCAACCCGCAGATGACCGTAAGGGAGAAAATCAGAATCGGCCTCTGCCGGGCTCCGATGAAGTAAAGGGCAAACGCGTACAAGGCATGAATGCCCGTCAGCAGAATGACCGCCGCCTGCGATCCGGCGGATATCCAATAAGCCCGGTTCATCGCCTTGGCGTTTCCGAGCTTGACGGGCTCCGTCAGGCCGCCCTTGACGCGGTCGTCGAAATTGGCCACTTGCAGAACGAGGTCCAGAACGCCGCGATCGGCGGCGAACGTAACGGAATAAGGAACGATACTTGCCGTATAGGAAGACGCGCGCTCCGCCGGCTGTCCGGCGCTGCCCAGCAAGCGCCCGTTCACGTACAAAGCCGACGATGCGGAGATCCCCGGCACTCGAACGGTCAGCTTCGGCAAGTCTCCGGACGGCAGAATGACTCGCAGCCGATAGGTTCCGTATCCGACGGCGGACTCTCTCGACGGGTAAAGATCCCCGTTCCATTCCCCGATGTCCGTCACCGATTCGGCAACGCCGACGTCCGATTCGAAGGTGCCGTCCGGATCGGGCGTCACCAACCGTAAAGGGTAGAAATCCCATTGTCCGGAGAGGGAGACGATCGGTCTGGCAGAGGGGTCCCATTGGCTCAGATCCAGCAGGCCGCCTTCGGCCTCCGCCCTCGTGTAAGTCGTTTGTATGCCGATCCAGGCCAAGCGAACCCCCGTCAGAACGAGAAGGAACAACCCGACGATGACTACGATTTTTCTTCTTTTCATCATAGGGATACGGTTCGACAAAAAACGCCGAAATTCCTTCGTTGATCGCGGCCTATTTTCTCTTTCTCTTTCATTCGGGTAAAATGAGGCTGACTCGCGGCATTAGCGAAAGGGGAATCTTACGTGGCCTTGTTGAAATTGCACCAATTCCCGCTCCCGGCGGAAGGCGCCGCGACCGTACCGATCGATCTGGAGGTTTCGGCCGGCCAATGCGTCGCCCTGCAATGCAACGACGAGCAGGGACGCGCTTTGGCGGCGGCGATCACCGGGAGCGTTGCCGGCCCGCGGCAGTCCGTGCTGTTTCGGGGCAAACCGCTGCACATGAAAGACGGCGACGCGAGCGGAAAAATCGGCGTGTGCGTGCCCGACGACGAAGCGTACCCCCGGCTGACGGTAAAAGCCTATCTGAAATTTTGGTGTGGTCTGTACGGGGCGCGCCGTCCGCTCGACGATCTGCTTCAGGCGGCGGGCTTGCTCTCTTTGGCGGATACGGCGATCCACCGGCTGAACGCGTCGGAGCGCCGCCGCCTGCATCTTGTCCGCTGCACCGTCCACGATCCGGAATTGATCGTGCTGGAGAATCCCGAGCAAGGACTCGATCTCGCCAGCTGTGCGATCGTTCGCCGGATGGCGGCCGACTGGATCAAGGCCGGGAAAGCTCTGCTCGTAACCTGCTCCTCGACCGAAAGCGCCGTGTCGTTGACTGGCGATGCCTACCGATTGACCGCCCTTGGATTGACGAGGCTGGTTGAACGGGACGAAACGGCCGAGCCAGGGAGAGAAGCAGTGCAAGGGGACGTGCATGAACCGACGACGGACGCCTCCTCCGAACCGAAAACGCACATCAATCCCCTACCGGAACCGGAACCCGGGCTTCGCCCAAAGGCGGAGGCTCGCCGTCTCCGGATCGTCAAAATCCCGGCCAAAGCCGGGGATAAGGTAATCCTGATCGATCCGTCGGAAATTTTATACGTAGAGAGCAGCGAAGGCCAGTCGATGCTGCACCTGGAAACGGAGACGTTCGTCTGCGCTTGGACGCTGAACGAGCTGGAGCAGCGGCTGGAGCCGTTCGATTTTTACCGGTGCCACCGCTCCTACCTCGTCAATCTACGGAAGGTACGCGAAGTGATTGTCTGGACGCGCAACAGCTACAGCCTAGTCATGGCCGACCCGAGCAAGCGAGCCGTGCCGTTGTCCAAGGGCCGTTACGAGGACTTGAAGCGGATGATCGGGATCTAACGCCACATCCGTTCAGCCTTCCAGACGCGTGGTTGAACCCTTCGAATGCTCCTTTCGGCCCCAAAATGCTGCTTTCCGCCCCTCGGACCCGCTAAGATCGAGGCATGAAACACCCTACATCCCGTCTGAAGAGAGGGCGAAGGCATGGAGCCTGCAATTGAAGTCAAACGATTGGAAAGACGTTTTCGAAGCAAAAAAGCGCTGGACCGGGTCAGTTTCGAAGTCGGGCGGGGCGAAATATTCGGTTTTCTTGGGCCAAGCGGATCGGGGAAAACCACGATGGTCAAAATTCTGACCAACCAGCTTCTGCCCAGCGCGGGCGAGGCCATCGTCCTGGGCAAGCGGACCGCAGGCAAACGGGACCCTCAGCTGCTGCGCAAGATCGGCATCATGACCGACAACAGCGGCATGTACGAACGATTGACCGTGTACGAGAATCTGGCGCTGTTCCGCGGACTGTACGAGGCGCCCGAGCGGAGCGTGGCCGACACGCTGGAGAGCGTGGGCCTCGCAGAGGATGCGCGGACGACGGTCCAGCAGCTGTCCAAAGGCATGAAGCAGAGGGTCGCTCTGGCCCGCGCGCTGCTGCATAAGCCCGACCTGCTGTTTCTGGACGAGCCGACGTCAGCGCTCGATCCGATGAACACCGCCTTGATCCATGAAACGCTGCGCGCGCTGAACCGGCAAGGGACGACCATTTTTCTGACCACCCACGACATGGCGGAAGCCGAGTCGCTGTGCGATCGCGTCGCTTTCCTCCACAACGGGGAACTGGCCGCGCTCGACACCCCGCAACGGTTAAAACTGAAGCATGCGGATCGTCCCACGATTACGGTGATCGCGACCGATGGGCGTTATGTGGTGAACAATGATCGCGAAGGGGCCGACCGCATATCCGCGTGGATGCGTGCCGGGCAGCTGCTGTCGATCCATTCCAACGAACCGACGCTCGGAGACATTTTCGTGCGGCTGACGGGGAGGACATTGTCATGAGATTCTCGTTCCGAAGATTGCGGGCGATCGTGGTCAAGGAGTGGAAGGACGCCGTCAAAAACCCGCAAATATTGCTGACCAGCGCGATGCCTATCGCCTTCTCCTTCCTGTTCGACCGCAAAGAAACGTCCGATCCGACCGTGCTCGCTTTTCCGCTTCTTCTGGCCGTCTCGATTACCGGTGCCTTCGTCCAGGCGAACATGGTCGCGGAGGAGAAGGAGAAGAATACGCTGCGCATGCTGATGCTGTCGCCGGCTTCTCCGGCCGAGGTTCTGATCGGCAAGAGCGTCGCCACGTCGGCACTGGCTCTGCTCGTCATGATCGGCTCTATCGCCGTCACTTCCGTCCCTCATGTGAATCCTTTCGAGCTTGCCGCTCTTATCCTGCCGCTGCTGATCGCTTTCCTGTCGTTCGGAACGACCATCGGGCTGATGTCCCGAACCGTAACCGAATCGTCGATCGTCGGCCTGCCCTTGCTGCTCGTCGTCATTATGGGGCCGATGCTGGGGTCTTCCTTGAATATGGGGTGGTTCTCGGCCATGGTCGACTGGCTGCCGACCCAGCATTTCGTGCTCGGGCTAATCGGGCTGCTGGAGGACGGAAGCTTCGCCGACATCGGCGTTCACTTGGGAGCGCTCGCCCTATGGTGCGCGGCGGCTTGTTTGCTGTGTCTTGGCGTTTATAGCCGGAAGCGATTCGACAAATAGGGGAGGGGAAAACGATGAACCGTAAACCGAACAAGCTGGCGAAAAATATCATCCTGCTGGTCGTCGTCCTGGCTTTCGTCATCATCGTGAAAAAGTACTGGCTGCCCGACGGAATCATCGGTCTGTTCGAGTAAGAGGGAGGGAGGCTGAGTGTCGGGGATAGGAAAGGCCAGGGGCTGCGACAGACTGCTAACCGGCAACCTATCGCAACCCCCTATTTTTTTAAGCCGTCTTCGGATCGGGACGACCGCAGCCGTCTAGACTCCCAGGACATCCTCCGCAGCGACGCGCCGGTTCAAACCGGAGACGCACTCCGCTGCCCCGGCAGCAACATCAAATGCTACGGTCCGGCTCGATCGAACCTGCAGGAAGTGCCGCTGGACGCTGTGTATAAGGCTTATTCAGATTCGGTGAAGGCCGCTAGATTCTTAAGGGTCGATCTCAGGCCCGCGTCGTGATCTTCCCGCCGGATTCCTTCGGGCACTTCCTCGCATACGACGGTGACTTCGGTGCCTTCTTGGACGGCCGCCAGAGTCCATGTCATGGTCATCTTGCCCGCGAACGAGGGATCGTCCGACACGAACCGGACTCCCTGCACGATTTTCTCGCCGGGGATCAGCTTCAGGTTTTCGGACTAGAATCTAATCACTTAATTCTATCTATTTTGCGCATCTCCCATTTCTTCCGGATTGCCTTTTTTGTAGAAAAATTTACTGAAATCCCGATAATCGTGACTACCGCCCTAACGGATCCGCGGTTACGCGAACGCGCAGTTCCTGATCGGCTCTCATATTGAAAAAGCGTAGCTAGTTCAACTCGCCGAACAAGCATAAACGGCTGACGCCGTCCTCTGGGATGGTGGCGGAACGTTTATGTCGGAGGCGATTCAGAAATGATATCGTGAAACTTATGCATTCTGAATCATCAAGAAATGGCGAACCTCTCCGCCGCTCTCTTCGTCCT